>Ga0075428_100000128_pt1 | contig 65974 bp, 61 predicted proteins | sample RhiMetdeltSRZDD2_FD_75291 | JGI IMG/M metagenome (GOLD analysis project Ga0075428, IMG submission 75291) | Populus rhizosphere microbial communities from Tennessee, USA - Rhizosphere MetaG P. deltoides SRZDD2 | ecosystem: Host-associated > Plants > Roots > Rhizosphere > Soil | place: USA... | reverse complement strand
CGTCGTACACGAGCTTGCGCTCGTTCGACTCGACGCAGCTGTGCGTCAGGACCTTGCCCGCCGGGTCGAGTGGATGATCGATCCGGAAGCTCTTGATGGAGGCGCTGACGCTGCCGGCGTACAGGCCGCCGTTGAAGTAGCCGGAGTAGTCGCTGGTCGAGTATCCGTAGATGCCGTAATTGCTTTCGGAACCGGCCCACACGCCGAAGCCGCTCTCGGAATAGCCATGCACACCGGTGCCACCAACCGAGACGCCGAAGACGCCTTTGACGGCGCCCGAGCCGTGGACGCCAAAGCCGCCGGCATTGCCGAAGACGCCGGTGACGTTCGAGTCGCCGAAGACGCCGTAGCCGGTGAACGACGAGCCGTACACGCCGGTGCCGGCGCCGGCTTGGGAGCCCCAGACCCCGATGCCGTCGGCCGAGGTGCTCTTGCTGACCCCCCGCACGGCCGCCGATCCAGAGCCGGGGGCTGTGCTGCTCACCTCGCCGTAGATCGCAGCAGCGTTGGCGGCGCTGCTCGACGTCGTCGCGCGGACGGCGTTGGCGACGGTTCCCGCGGTCGTGGCCACGAGGCCGTGATTGTTCTTGCCGCTTGCCCGGATCGCGCCGCCGCCACCGGTGGCCCCGTCGTTCGAGCCGAAGACGCCATACGTATTCGGGTTCGCGGTCACGCCGCTGATCCCGGTGCCATTGGCCGCGGTGAAGAAGCCGGCGATCGAGCCCGCTCCGACCGCCGAGCCGCGGAGCGCGGTCCCCGAACCGTTCTGCGTGACCAGCAATGCCGTGCCGGTCGAGGCCGTGGTCAGGCTGGTGTTGGCGGTCCCCGCGGTGTTACCCGTGTTGCCCATGATGAGCGGGTTGCCCGCGGCCGCGACGGCCGGCCCGGGTGCACCAAAACGCGAGGCGACGAGACCGCCAAGGCCGCCCAGCGCGGCCATGATCAGTGCCCGCCGGGAACGGCGGGGCGTGGCGGGCGTGTCGATGCCGACGGTGTCGTTGGTCATGGCTGGTCCGAGCCCTCCTTCGGCGGTGGACCGATCCAGCCTGCGCTCGTTCTCCCCGACGCCGCCTCGCCGCCCTGCCGTTGGGCCAGTGTGCGGCACCGGTCAAGAGATGTTTGCGGTCCTCAGATCGAGGGTCTCGACAATGTCCTTGGGAGGCGAATCACGCGAGCCAGGGCAGGTGCACGGGCAGGAAGGCGTTCAGGAGCAGGCCGAGGATCAGCAGCGCGCCGGCGCGGCGCGTGTGGATGAAGGCCTGGCCGACGAACCACAGCGGCCAGCCGACGTAGCTGTGGGGCTCAACCTCGGGCTTGGGCTTCGAGAACACACGCAGGACGCTGGTCAGCCGCGGGATCCCGAGCACGACGAGGAGGACCCACGGCCCGATCCAGCCGGCGAGCGCCGAGCCGATGACGATCGGGTAGAAGGCGATCATCAGGAGCTGGGCGACGAGGCGTGCGTTGCGCTCGCCGAGGAGGACGGGCATCGTCCGGACGCCGATCCGCTTGTCCGCCTCGATCTTGTCGATGTGCTTCCCGAAGAGGACGGTGGTCACGAGGATCGCGTAAGGCAGGGAGGCGATCCAGGCCCACGACGGGATCTCGCCGGTTGCGACGAAGAACGTGCCGACGACCATGAGCGGGCCCCAGACGACGAACACGCCGGGCTCGCCAAGGCCGTGCCACTTCAGCCGGATCGGCGGAGCGACGTAGAAGACCGACACGAACAGCCCGCCGAGCGCGAAGGCGATCACGAGCGGCCCGCGAACGGCGACGAAGAACAGCAGGATCCCGAGGTCGACCGCGTTGGCGATCAGGATCGCCGTCCCGAGCTGGCGCTTCGTCACCCAGCCCGAAAGGATCGGGTGCGGCGCGTATTGGGCCCGCACGTAGTCGTCCGTGTCGATGCCGCCCTCGAGGTCGAAGTAGTCATTGATCATGTTGTTCGCGGCGTGAGCGGCCACGAGGCCGACGACGGCGAGCAGCAGGTAGCCCCAGTTCACGCTGACCTCACCGGTCAGCTGTTGGGCGCCGACGGCGAGGAGACCCCCGATCAGGCCCGACGTCACGGTCATCGAGAAGACCGCCGCGCGGGTGATGACGAGCCACTTCGAGATCGAATCCGGGGGCGATGTCATGCCGGCCGGCAGGTTTGCCGTGTTGTAGGCGGTCTTCCAGACCCGCATCCGCTCTGACAGGACCATCGCCGGGACTTCCTTTCGATCGCAGGCTCCGGTCACCATGCCGGAAACGTGCGACTGAACAGTAGCACTATTGTGCCGGCGTGCCAGCCTCCGGCTCGTGGAGCGCGGCCTGGATCTCCTCGCGGACGACGCGCCGGAGCAATCCCTCGAGGTCGTCGGTTGCCGCCGCCGCCGGCACGCCGGCGGACGTCTCGGCCAGGGGCTTGACACGCCGCTCGACGATCCCCTCGACGGCGTGCTTCAACGGCACAAATGCCGTTGCCAGGATGAGCGTCGTGATGACCGTCGCGGCGTCCGACTCGTTCCCGGTGGCGGCAATGAAGATCGTCTGGAGCAGCTTCAGGAGTGCGGCGAACGCACCGGTCAGGATTGCCGTGAGGACGCCGAACACAAGCGTCCGGTTGATCACGGCGTCGATCTCGTACAGGCCGTGCCGCAGAACAGCGATTCCGACGGCGATCGGCACACTCCCGATGGCCACGATGAAGACGCTGTTGAGGACCGGATTTGGAATCACGGACAGCCACATCGTGGCTGCCACGGCGATCACCGACAGGGCCAGCCACTTCAACTGCTCGCGGACGACTCCCGTCGCGCGGCGCCAGCGGAGGACAAGGCTCGATGCGCCAAGGGAAATGCCGATCCCCGTCACCAACAGCGCGATGTACGAGACCTGGTTGATGACCTCATCGGCGATCGGTAGCCGGAGCGCCCGTTCGACGACTCGCGGCGTGCCCAACGCGCTTGGGTAGACCGCGATCGACAGGACCACGCCGAGAGTCCCGATCGCCAGGACCCAGGCTGCCGGCCGCCAGGCACGCGACGGCAGCCTGCCGTCGGGGAACAGGAGCGGTGTGACACCGGCCATCATCGCCAGTGTCGGGACCCAGACGAACGCGTTGACCCAGGCGGCGAAATTGCTGGCCGGCAGGCTGGTTCGCGTGCCGGCCGCGGCGTATTCGGTCAGGAAGAGCTGGGCGGCGTTCAACAACCCCACGACCGCCAGCACCAGGCCGATCCGATTCTCCGGACGGCGGGTCATGATCAGCCAGCCCACGCTCCCAGCGGCGATGGCGAAGATCGTCGGGAAGCCTCGGAACCCCCAGCCGCCCTGCGGCGGATGGTCAAGGGTGAGCGCGAGGAGGATCAGCCCGGCGATCGTCAGCGTCGCGGTCGCGATTGCCAGGACCGAAGCGAGCTGGCGAAGGCGGGGGTTGGGCATTGGCGCGAAGTGTGGCGGCGCCGGCCGCCGTGTCAAGGTGATCTGGCGCGGCGCCACCGGTCGGGCGACCTGCGATGATGGCCGCGATGCCGGACGAGCTGCCGAAGGACGTCGCGTTCGAAACGCTCGCCGTCCACGCCGGCCAGGAACCCGACGAGCTCACTGGCGCGGTGGCCCCGCCCATCTACCAGACCTCGACCTATCGCCAGCAGGCCGTGGGCAAGCCGACCAACGGCTACGAGTACGCCCGAACCCAGAACCCAACCCGCGAGCGCCTCGAGCGGGCCGTTGCGGCGCTCGAGGGCGGTGGCGAGGGGATCGCCTTCGCCTCTGGGTCGGCGACGACCGCGGCGATCGCCGATCTTGCCGGCTCGGGCGACGAGGTTGTCGTCGGCGACGACGTCTACGGCGGGACGTTCCGCTACTTCGAAGCCGTGCGGAAGCGGGCCGACGTCTCGGCCCGCTATGCCCATCTCCATGAGAGCGTCGACGAACTGTGGGAGGCCCTGACCGACCGGACCCGGCTCGTGTGGTTCGAGACGCCGACGAACCCGAACCTGCGCCTCGTCGACATCGCGGCCGCGCGGGGCATCCTCATCGAGCGGTATGGCGACGCGCCGAACCGGCCGCGCATCGTCGTCGACAACACGTTCGCAACCCCGGCCCTGCAGCGGCCGCTCGATCTCGGTGCGGACGTGGTCTTCCACTCGGCGACGAAGTACCTCGCCGGGCACAGCGACACGATCCTCGGCGTCGCCGTCACCCGCGATCCCGCGACCGCTGAACGGCTGCGGTTCCTCCAGAACGCCATGGGCGCCGTTCCAGGCCCGTTCGACTGCTTCCTCGTCCTCCGTGGCCTGAGGACGCTGCACCTCCGGATGGAGCGTCACGCAGCGAACGCCGCCGCGGTCGCTCGCTTCCTCGCGTCGCGCGACGATGTCGAGACGGTCCGCTACCCCGGCCTGTCGGAGGGCCCTCACGCCCACCCGCAGTGCGTGCTCGCCGCGCGCCAGATGTCGGGGTTCGGCGGCATGGTGTCGTTCGTCCCGGCCGCGGGCGGACCACACAGCCGGAGCGCCGAGGACCGCGCCCGAGCTGTCTGCGAAGCGACGCGCATCTTCACGCTCGCCGAGTCGCTTGGCGGCGTGGAGTCGCTGATCGAGCTGCCCGCCGCCATGACCCACCAGTCGGTCAGCGGCTCGGCGCTGGAAGTGCCGCCGTCGCTCGTCCGGCTGTCCGTGGGCATTGAGGCGGAAGCAGATCTCATCGCGGATCTGGCGCAGGCGCTCGACGGAGCGTAGGGGCCCGCCGCAACCCGAATCGCAACCATCATGCGACCCGGTGTTAGGATGACCGCCAGCGCGACTGTGGAAGCCGACTCCCGTCGACGTGTCCGGCCAGTTCGGACCTCGGCGTCACGCGCGGCCGGTCGATCGAAGCCCTGACGGGTGCCTGCCCATGCGTGGCAGGTCAGCCGTCCGCGCAGGAGATCGAGACCGGAGATGCCACCAAGTCCAGGCCCCGCAGTAGCGACTGTTCGACCACATCGCGCCGCAGGTCGCCTCGGTCGGAAGATCCTCGCAAACCTGTCCGTCCCCGAGCTTTACGAGCGCGCGATCGGCGACGCCGAGGGCGAGATCGCGGCCGGCGGACCGCTCGTCGTTCGAACGGGCCTGCACACCGGTCGCTCGCCGAAGGACAAGTTCATCGTCCGGGAGCCCTCAAGCGAGTCGAAGGTCTGGTGGGGCGACGTCAACCATCCGATCAGCGAGGCCCACTACGATCGGCTTCGGGCCCGGCTCCTCGAGCACCTCGCCTCGAAGACCCTCTACGCGCAGGACTGCTACATCGGGGCCCATCCGGGCCATCGCCGGTCGCTCCGCGTGTACACGGAGACGGCCTGGGCAAGCCTCTTCGCGAAGAACCTCTTCCGGCGCCCTCCGGCGGCAGACCTAGCGTCGTTCGAGCCGAACTTCACGATCATCAACGCGCCGTCGTTCGAGGCGGACCCGGCAACCGAGGGTACCCGCAGCGGGACCGCGATCCTCGTCCATCTCCAGCGGATGGAGATCATCATCGTCGGGACGCAGTACGCCGGCGAGATCAAGAAGTCGGCGTTCACGGTGATGAACTACCTGCTGCCGGACGAAGGCGTGCTGCCGATGCATTCGTCGGTCAATGTCGGCAAGGCCGGGGATTCCGCGATCTTCTTCGGGCTCTCGGGCACCGGCAAGACGACCCTTTCGGCGGATCCCGAGCGGAGCCTCATCGGCGACGACGAGCACGGCTGGGGACCGGACGGCGTCTTCAACTTCGAAGGCGGCTGCTACGCGAAGACGATCCGCCTCTCCCCGATGTACGAGCCGGACATCTTCGCGACGACGCGGCGCTTCGGGACCGTGCTCGAGAACGTCGACCTGGACCCCGTGACCCGCGAGCTGGACCTCGACTCGGAGCGCTTCACCGAGAACACCCGGGGCGCGTATCCGCTCGAGTTCATCGGCAACGCCGACCCGACGGGCATGGCCGGTCAGCCTCAGAACGTCGTTTTCCTGACGGCCGATGCATTCGGTGTCCTGCCGCCGATCGCGCGCCTCACGCACGACCAGGCGGCCTACCACTTCATCAGCGGCTACACGGCGAAGCTCGCCGGTACCGAGATCGGGGTGAAGGAGCCGAGCGCGACGTTTTCGGCCGGCTTCGGGGCGCCGTTCCTGCCGCGCCATCCCGGCGAGTACGCCGCGATGCTCGTCGACCGGCTCGCGGGCTACGACGTCCCGGTCTGGCTCGTGAACACCGGCTGGACGGGCGGACCGTACGGGACCGGCCACCGGATGAACATCGACCACACGCGGAACATGGTCCGTGCCGCGATCAGCGGCCGGCTCCGGGACGCGAGCTACAGCGAGGATCCGGTCTTCCAGATCGCGGTGCCGGAGCATGTGCCCGGCGTCCCCGATGACCTCCTGCGGCCCCGCTCGACGTGGTCTGACCCGGCGGCCTATGACCGTGCGGCGGCCCGCCTCGCGGCCATGTTCGCAACGAACTTCGAGGCCTATGCGAGCGGCGTCAGCCAGGCCGTCCGCGATGCCGGGCCCCTCCTGATCGCGGTCGAGGCAGGCGATCTGCCGCGCACTGCACCGGGCGAGGGCTAGGCGTCAGGTCTGGCGCTTGGTCATTTCCTGCAGGACCCAGGCGAAGAGGATGATGACGACGCCCGCGCCGACCAGGGCGAAGCTGCGCTCGGTGAAGACCCCGGCGGCCGCAACCAGCACGCCCACGACAGACAGCGCGACCACGGGCAGATTGACGTTCATGACCCCCTCCGTAGCGGACAATCTCAGACGATAGCGAGAGGAGACGCGATGAGTCGGAGCAAGGTCACGGTCGTCGGCGCTGGCAACGTCGGTGCGACGACCGCGCAGCGGATCGCCGAGGCCGGCCTCGCCGACGTCGTCCTCGTCGACATCGTCGAGGGCCTGCCGCAGGGCAAGGGTCTCGACCTGGCCGAGGCGGCTCCGGTCGTCGGCCACGACGCCCGCGTGATCGGTACGAACGACTACGACGACACCGCCGGTTCGGACGTCATCGTTGTCACGTCCGGCCTGGCGCGCCAGCCGGGCATGAGCCGCGACGACCTCCTCGTGAAGAACGCGGGGATCGTCCGGTCGGTGGTCGAGCAGTCCGCGAGCCGCTCGCCTGAGGCGATCCTCATTGTCGTCACGAACCCGCTCGACGCGATGTGCCACGTCGCGATGGCCGCCTCCGGCTTCCCGCGCGAGCGCGTCATCGGCATGGCCGGCGTCCTCGACTCGGCGCGCTTCCGCACGTTCATCGCGCAGGAGCTCGGCGTTTCCGTTGACGACACGCACGCGTTCGTCCTCGGCGGACATGGCGACACGATGGTGCCGTTGCCTCGCTATTCAACCGTCGCCGGGATCCCGATCACGGAGCTGCTGTCCCCTGAGCGTGTCACGGCACTGACCGAACGCACAGCCAACGGCGGCGCCGAGATCGTTGCCCTCTTGAAGACCGGCTCGGCGTTCTACGCGCCAGCGGCTGCGTCGTTCGAGATGGTCGATGCGATCCTGCGCGACCGGAAACGGGTCCTGCCATGCGCGACCCTGCTGAAGGGTGAGTACGGCGTCGACGGACTCTTCGTCGGCGTCCCGGTCGTGCTCGGCGCGGGCGGCATGGAGCGGATCATCGAGATCCGCCTCTCGGACGACGAGGCGGCGGCGTTCCGCCGCTCTGCCGACGCGGTCCGCGAGCTCGTGGACAAGCTCCCGGCCTGACGATCGAAACCGCCGGACCCGTGCCGGCGTATACCCGTCTGCGGTGCAGACTCGCACCGGAGTTCGCGCGCCGTCCGCGCCCGTCATAGACCCATCTCAACGCCAGCCGTTAGAGTGGGCGGCCCGATCCGCCGAACCCCGATACGGCGCCAACAGCGCTCTTTGGAGGAGCCCCATCGTGCGAATGCCCCGGATTCCCCTCCTGGTCGTCGTGATCGCCTCGCTTGCCCTCGTCGGCCCTGTCGCCGGCGGTGGTGCGGGCCACGTCTCCGACGGCGCCACGAAGCCCAGCGCGGATGTCGATACCAGCTATGCCCTCGTCCAGCTCAGAGGCGAGCCGCTCTCGACGTACGTCAAGACGAAGCCGGCCCATGGCAAGAAGATCGACTTCGGTAACACGAGCGTGAAGTCCTACCGGGCGCAGCTCAGCGCGTTCCGGAACGACTTCAAGCAGTGGCTCCAGGCGAACGCGCCAAAGGCCAAGGTCGTCCGCTCCTGGGACCTCTCCCTCAACGCGGTCTCGGTCCAGCTGAACGGCACCACGCTCGCCAAGCTGGCGACCGCGCCGCAAGTGGCGCACGTCGAGTACTCGGGCCTGTACCACCCGACGATCGACGATCCGGACCTGTCCCTCATCAACGCCCAGGCCGCGTGGTCGGCCGTCGGCGGTGTCGCGAACGCCGGAGCTGGCGTGAAGATCGCGATCGTCGACAGCGGCATCGACGTCACCCATCCGTGCTTCGACGACGCCGGCTACGCGCCCCAGGCCCAGCTCGGTGACACGACGTTCACGAACAACAAGGTCATCGTCGCCAAGGTCTTCAACATGAAGACACCCAGCCGGCACTACACGCCCGAGGCGATCAACGCCCACGGCACGCACGTTGCCGGTACGGCGGCCTGCAACTACCAGACGCCCGTGACGATCCAGGGCGTCGACATCCCGTACGACATGTCCGGTGTCGCACCGGCGGCGCTGCTCGGCAATTACAACGTCTTCCCGGACGATGTCGGCAACGCCCACTCCGAGGACATCATCGACGCCCTCGAGGCGGCCTACACGGATGGCTTCGATGTCGCGAACATGAGCCTTGGCGGCCGGCACCAGGGGATCTCCGATCTCCTGACGATGGCGGTCGACGACCTCGACCAGGCGAACATGGTCATCGCGGTCGCGGCCGGCAACTCCGGCGACGGCAGTGATGCGGGCGATCACCCGGTCTTCCCGCCGGGCCACCTCACGATCGAGTCCCCCGGCTCGGCGGCCCGGGCCCTCACGGCCGGCGCCTTCGCCGTGGGTCATACGATCGGCAACCTGTTCACCATCGGTGGCAACAGCTACCTCGCCGTTCCTGGCGACTTCCCGTTGGTCACCACGACCCCGCTCACGGCACCCACAGCGATCCTGACCGACGCGCCGGTTAACGCGTTCAGCGGCTTCAGCGAGGTCTGCGGCACCCTCCCGGCAGGCTCCCTCACCGGCATGATCGCGATGATCGGCCGCGGGACCTGTGACTTCAGCTGGAAGATCCGGACGGCCGAGCTGGCCGGTGCCGTCGGCGTGATCATGGTCAATCGCGTGCCCGGCGACCCGATCCCGATGGGCCAGGGCGCCTCACCGGACGGCGTCCAGCCGACGATCCCGGCGTACATGATCAGCCTCGAGGGCGGGATCGCGATTCGGACCGCCAACCCCAGCCTCAACGGGGCGAATGGCACGATCGGGACGCCCGAGTACGTCCTCACGGACAGCGACTACGTCCAGTCCGGCTTCTCGAGCCAGGGCCCAACGGACGTCGACTTCCGCGTGAAGCCCGACGTCATGGCCCCGGGCGAGAACGTGATCAGCTCGATCCCCGAGTCGCAGTGCGACCACGACCTCGACGATCACTGCTTCGCATTCTTCAACGGCACGTCGATGGCGACGCCGCACCTCGCCGGCTCCGCGGCTGTCGTCCGCGGCGCTCACCCCGACTGGACTGCCGAGCAGGTCCGCTCGGCGATCGTCAACCGCGCTGCCATGGGCGACGTGATCTCGGCCACCGGCGCGGTCGTGACGGATGCGAACATCACCGGCGCAGGCCGGGTCGATCTCGCCGCGGCCGTCTCGTCGCCCGTGGCGATCGGGCCGGTCAGCACGTCCTTCGGCGCCGTGCCCGCTGGCTCCGGCCAGTCGCTGACCACGTGGGTCACGATCACGAACCTGACCGCTGGCACGCACACGTGGTCACTCGCGATCACCGACGTCCAGGGTGCCGGCGTGAGCTTCAGCCTCGGGTCGTCGAGCGTCACGCTCGCGGCCGGGGCTTCGACCACCGTCTCGGTGACCTTGACCTCGGTCAAGGGCGCGGCCGCAGGCGATCACCAGGCCCTGCTGCGCGTCAACGGCGCCACCGCGACGCTCGCTCATTCGGTCGTGTACGCCCTCGTGAAGTAACCCGACACCAGTCGCAGTCAGGAAGAGACCCAGGGCAAGCGGCCCGGGGTCTCTTCACGTATCTGCCCGTAACGGTGCCCCGCCGCACCACCGACTAGGCTCGGGTCGTCTCGCACGTTTGACCCGTTCTTCGGGCCGCGGTACGGTCCTCGCTACTCGGCCGGCGTGTTGGAGGCGCCGGCACTGCGCTCGATGTACGGTGCCATCCCCGGGCCTGGACGCTGGACGTGCGTCCCCGCTTCGGCCTCGGCGCCGCGTGGAGGAAATCAGGCATCGCCTGAAAGAGGAGGCCCATGAATCGCAGGTTGTTCACCGCGTTCGGCGCTGTTCTTCTGATCCTCGCCTCGACCCTGCCAATGTCCGTCGGTGCGGCGTCAGGCAAGGCCGGGAACCTCGGATTCGACGCCGGTCAGAAGACCAACTTCAGGAAGACGGGGATCTACATCGTCCAGCTTGCTGATCGCCCGGTCGTCGCCTACGAAGGCGGGATCAAGGGCCTGGCGGCCACGAAGCCGGCCAAGGGCAGCAAGATCGACCCCACCTCGAGCGGCGTCTCGAAATACGCGAGCTACCTGAGCGGTAAGCATGACGCGGCCCTGGCTGCGGTCGGTGCCGGCCACAAGCTCTACTCGTACGTCTACTCATACAACGGCTTCGCCGCGCTGCTCACGCCGGCCCAGGCGAACAGCCTGTCGGCCCTTGACGGTGTCGTCTCGGTCAACAGGGACGCGCTCCACGACGTGGATACGTCGTCGACGCCGTCGTTCCTCGGCCTCGATGCCCCTGGCGGGCTGTGGGACCAGCTCGGAGGCTTCGGTCACGCAGGCGAGGACGTCGTCATCGGTGTCGTCGACTCGGGCATCTGGCCCGAGGCACTGAGCTTCAGCGATCGCGTTGACGCGAGCGGTGCTCCCAGCAACGCGCCCAGCGCCAAGCGTGCCTACCAGCAGCTTCCCGGCTGGCACGGCAAGTGCACGAATGGCGAGGCGTTCTCGGCCACGAACTGCAACCAGAAGCTCATCGGCGCCCAGTACTTCAACGCCGCATGGGCCGACGTCGCCCACGGCTTGACGGCGAACGAGACGCTGAATCGCGACCGGCCGTGGGAGTTCCTCTCGCCGCGTGACTACAACAGCCACGGCACGCACACCTCGTCGACCGCTGGTGGCAACCATGGGGTTGCGGCGACCGGACCCGCGGCCGTGTTCGGAACGATCAGCGGCATGGCGCCCCGAGCACGCATCGCGATGTACAAGGCGCTCTGGTCGACCCAGGACGGGGCGACGGCGAGCGGCTTCACGTCCGATCTCGTCGCGGCAATCGATCAGTCTGTCGCCGACGGCGTCGACGTCATCAACTACTCGATCAGCGGCACGTCGACGAACTTCGCCGACCCGGTCGAGATCTCGTTCCTCTTTGCCGCCGATGCCGGCATCTTCGTCGCGGAATCCGCAGGCAACAGCGGCCCGACTGTCGGCACCGTGGCCCATCCCGGTCCGTGGACGACAACCGTCGCCGCGGGCACGCACAACCGCAACGGCGCGGGCTCCGTCACGCTCGGCAACGGGGTGACGTACTTCGGCGCTTCGGTCGCCACGCCGGTCGGCCCAGTTCCGCTCATCGACTCGACAGCGGCCGGCCTCCCGGGGGCGGACCCCACGAAGGTCGATCTGTGCTACGGCGCGGGCAACAATCCCGTCGGCGATCCGGGTGTCCCAACGCCGGTGCTCGACCCAGCCAAGGTCGCCGGCAAGATCGTCATCTGCCACCGCGGCGTCATCGCCCGCGTCGACAAGAGCAAGGCCGTCCTCGAGGCCGGCGGCGTCGGGATGATCATGTACAACTCCCCAGATAGCTCGTTGAACGCGGACTTCCACTATGTCCCGACCGTCCACGTCGACATGGCGAGCGGCCTGGCGATCAAGGCGTACGCTGCCACAGCGGGCGCAACAGCGACCATCAACGAGGCGGAAATCGTCTTCGACGTGGCTGCGCCGGTGACGGCCTCGTTCTCGTCGCGCGGCCCGCTGGCCGCGGGCGGCGGCGACCTGCTCAAGCCGGACATCATCGCCCCCGGCCAGGACATCCTCGCCTCGGTCTCGCCGGCGATCGCTGGACGCAACTTCGATCTCCTCAGCGGAACGTCGATGTCGAGCCCGCATGCGGCCGGCCTCGGCGCACTGCTCAAGGACCTTCACCCGAATTGGTCGCCGATGGCGGTCAAGTCGGCACTCATGACGTCCGCGTACGACGTCCTCGACGGCAGCGGCGCCACGAAGATCTTCCGGCAGGGAGCCGGCCACGTCGCGCCGAATGGTGCCGCCGACCCCGGCCTCGTCTACGACAGCGGCTTCCTCGATTGGCTCGCGTTCCTGTGCGGGACGACCAGTGCGGTCGGCCCGGGCACGTGCGCGGCGCTCGTCGGGCTCGGCTTCTCGACAGACGCGAGTGACTTCAACGGTGCCTCGATCGCGATCGGCGACCTCGTCGGCTCGCAGACCGTCCACCGCACGGTCACGAACGTCGGCAGCAGCACGGCGACGTACACGGCGTCGGTCTCCGGCATGGCCGGGATCACGACCACCGTGAGCCCGTCATCGTTCACGCTCAACCCGGGTGACTCGCAGGGCTACACGGTGACGTTCTTCCGGACAACCGCGGCGCTGTCTGCCTACACGGGCGGCCAGCTCACGTGGTCGGACGGGACGCACAACGTGCGCAGCCCGCTCGTCATCAAGCCGGTCGCCATCGCGGCGGCGGCCGAGGTGTCCGGCGCGCCGTCGGGCTTCTCGTACAACATCAAGACCGGCTATGACGGAACCCTGACCTTCGGCGCCCGCGGCCTCGTCGCGGCCAACGCGAGTGCTCAGACCGTCGCCCAGGATCCGAACCAGTCGTTCAACGTGAACGACCCAACCGGAACCGTGAAGGTCGACTTCGTCGTCCCGGCGGGGCTCAGCCTGCTGCGGCTCGGCATTGCCGAGAGCGACATCACGCCATCCGGAACCGACCTCGACGTCTACGTCTACCGAGGCGGCGCGCAGGTCGGCGCGGCTTCCGATGGCGACTCGAACGAGATGGTGACGTTTGTCGCGCCCGTCGCGGGCACGTACAGCATCTACATCCACGGCTTCTTCACGAACGGACCCAGCGCGGACTTCACGCTCTTTGAGTGGGAGGTCCCGACCACGAGCGCGGGCAACATGACCGTGCCCGCGCCAACGGCCGTGACCAACGGCGGCACCGTGGCGGTGCCCCTGTCGTTCACGGGTCTCGCGGCTGACACCTGGTATCTCGGCCAGGTGACGTACGAGAACCCGGCCGGCACGGTCATCGGCTCGACGATCGTGAACGTGCGCTAGCCGAACGGCAGCCACACACACTGGGCCCGCCCCTCCTGGGGCGGGCCCTTTGATTCCCGAGGCCGCTCCGCCCCTACACTCGGGTCGTGGGCCAGGCCGCCGTGATCGTCCTCGACTTCGACCCGAACCTCCGGCTGGGCGGGGCCGTCGTCCAGCTCCAGACGCTGGCGCTGGCCCTCGTGATCCTCATCGCTGTCCTGCTCGTCGCCCGTCTCGCGGTCGTGGAACGTCGCCGCGGGTCACGACCTGGCGCGCCGCCCGGGTTGAGCGACATGACCGATCTGCGGCTCGACGATCTGTTGTTCATGATCCTCGGCGCCGTGCCCGGCGCGGTCGTCGGCGGACGGCTCGGATCCGTCCTCGTGCACGCTGACTACTACCGCGCGTACCCCGGCGCGATCCTCGATCCTGGCTTCGGCGGCTTGACGCTCGGCCTCGGCGTGGTTGGCGGGTTGCTCTCGGCGGCGTATGTCGGGCGGCTGCTGGACGTTCCGCTGCGGGCCTGGGCACACGTCGCGACGCTGCCATTGCTCTTTGGTCTCGCGGCAGGAAAGCTCGCGCTCGCGATCGGCGGCACGGGTCAGGGCCTCCCGAGCGACGTGTCGTTTGCGACGGCCTACGTCGGTGCCGGCCCGTGGGGCTCGCTCGGACCGGAGGTCCCCTCGCATCCCGCCCAGCTCTACGAGGCGTTGACGACGGCGATCGCGATGGCCCTGGTCGGCGCGGCGATGGCGTTCGGTGCGTTCTCGCGCCGCGATGGCGCCGCGCTGCTCGCGGGGCTCGCGCTGTGGGCCATCGGCCGCGCGGTCGTCGCCATGACGTGGCGTGATGCACCCGTCCTGGGGCCGCTCGGCGTCGAGCAGCTCGTCACGCTCGTGATCGCGGTCGTTGCGCTCGTTGGTCTGCTCGCACGCCGCCGGCGCGCGGCGCAGCGGCCGTCGCCGCCGAGCGCGCCCGGCGGACGCAACGAGGCCTCGCCCGAGTGGCCGGATCCGGAGACGCGACCCCGGTTCTGAGGGTCCCTGCGGTATCGTTGGCCGATCCGTTCACGAGGATGTGGCCATGACCCAGGTCGCGGAACCCAAGGCTGAAGCCGCGCGCGACGTTCGCGTCGAGCGCGTCCATCACTGGATCGGCGGTCGTGCCTACGCCGGCACGAGCGGCCGCAGCGGGCCGGTCTACAACCCGGCCACCGGCGCGATCGCGCGCGAGGTTGACTTCGCTTCAGCCGAAGAGGTCGATGCCGCCGTGGCCGCGGCAAAAGCGGCCTTCCCGGCCTGGCGCGCGACGTCACTTTCGAAGCGTTCGGACATCCTCTTCCGGATCCGCAACCTCGTCGACGTCCATCGGAAGGACATCGCAGCCTTCCTGACGGCCGAGCACGGCAAGGTCCCCTCGGATGCCCTGGGCGAGGTCGCCCGCGGCCTCGAGAACCTCGAATTCTCGACCGGCGTCCCGAATCTCCTGAAGGGCGGCTTCAGCGAGCAGGTCTCGAGCGGCATCGACGTCTACCAGATCCGCCAGCCGCTCGGCGTCGTCGCCGGCATCACGCCGTTCAACTTCCCGGCCATGGTCCCGATGTGGATGTTCGGGAACGCGATCGCGTGCGGCAACACGTTCATCCTGAAGCCGTCCGAGAAGGATCCGTCCGCCTCGATCTTCCTCGCCGAGCTCCTCCATGAGGCCGGCGTGCCGGACGGTGTCTTCAACGTCGTCCACGGCGACAAGGTCGCCGTCGACCGGATCCTCGAGCACCCCGACATCCGGGCGGTGTCGTTCGTCGGCTCCACTCCGATCGCGCGCTACATCTACGAAACCGGCACGAAGAACGGCAAGCGCGTCCAGGCGCTCGGTGGCGCGAAGAACCACATGGTCGTCCTGCCGGATGCCGACATCGACATGGCCGCCGACGCGGCCGTTTCGGCCGGCTACGGCTCGTCCGGCGAGCGCTGCATGGCGATCGCGACGGTCGTCGCCGTTGGCGACGTCGCGGACCCGCTCGTCGCGGCGATCGCGAAGCGGCTGCCGAAGATCAAGGTGGGCCCGGGCAGCGACCCCGAGGCCGAGATGGGTCCGCTCGTGACGAAGCAGCATCGCGACAAGGTCGCCTCGTACCTCGAGTCCGGGCCGGCCCAGGGTGCCAGCCTGGTCGCGGACGGCCGCGAGCATCCCCTCTACGAAGGCTCGGACGGGTTCTTCCTCGGCGTGTCCCTGCTCGACAGGGTCACGCCGACGATGGATTGCTACCGCGACGAGATCTTCGGCCCGGTCCTGACGGTCGTCCGGGTGAAGACGTACGAGGATGCGGTCCATCTCATCGACGAGAACCCATACGGCAACGGCACGGCGATCTTCACGCGCGACGGCGGAGCCGCGCGGCAGTTCCAGTTCGACGTCAACGCGGGCATGGTCGGGATCAACGTCCCGATCCCGGTCCCGGTGGCGTACTACAGCTTCGGTGGCTGGAAGTCGTCGCTCTTCGGCGATCTCCACATGTACGGCCCCGAGGGCATCCAGTTCTACACGCGCGCAAAGGTCGTGACCGCGCGCTGGCCGGACCCATCGACCTCGAAGGTCGACCTCGGCTTCCCGCGCACCCGCTGACGGTCGAGCCGATGGTCACGGAGCAGCGCCAGCTCAAGCACGCCCGTGAGCCGCAGTGGCGGCCGCGACCGACGCTGTCCGGCGCCGACTACGCGTCGGACGCCGTCTTCGAAGATGAGCGTGAGCGGATCTTCTTCGCCGGCTGGTTCTGCGTCGGGCGGTCCGAGGACATCCCCGCAACCGGCGACTATCTCGTCCGCGATGTCGTCGGCGAGTCGGTGTTCGTCGTCCGCAACCGAGCCGGCGAGCTGCGCGCCTTCTACAACGTCTGCGCCCACCGCGGCACGAAGCTCCTCGACGATGAACCGGCCTGCGGCCACCTCGGCAAGGCGCTGAAGTGCCCGTACCACGCCTGGTCGTACGACCTCGAGGGCCGGCTGATCGGGACGCCGAACGTCCACGAGGACGAGGAGTTCGAACGGTCCGACTATCCGCTCCATTCGATCGGGGTGGGGGAGCACGCGGGCTTCGTGTTCGTCTCGCTCGCGGAGGCGCCGCGGGACCTGGAGACCGCGCTGCGGGACTCGAACGAGACGATCACCGACTTCGAGCGCTACCGGATGGCCGACCTGCGGGTCGCCCGGCGGATCGTCTACGAGGTCGCCGCGAACTGGAAGATCGTCGTCGAGAACTACAACGAGTGCCTGCACTGCCCGACGATCCATCCCGAGCTCGTCTCGGTCGTCCCGATGTACCGCTTCGGCGAGGTCTGGGACGGCGAGACACGGGACGGCGGCAACCCGATGAAAGATGGCGCGACGTCGTTCACGGTCACCGGCACGTCCGGCCTGCCGAAGTTCCCGGACCTCCTGCCCGAGGACTACGGGATGTACTACGGCGTCTTCCAGTTCCCGAATCTCATGGTCAACCTCCACCCGGACTCGGTGATGACGTACCTGATCGAGCCTCACGGGCCTGCGGCGACGACCGTGACCTCGGAGTTCCTCTTCCGGCCCGAGGCGATCGCGGACCCGGCGTTCAACCCGGAGCCCACCGTCGAGCTGTGGGACCTGATCAGCCGCCAGGACTGGTCGGTTTGCGAGCGAGCCCAGATCGGCGTGTCGTCGCGGTCGTTCCGGACCGGCGTCTTTCCGCGCAAGGACCGCCTGCTCTTCGACTTCAACGAGCGCTGGCGCCGGGCGATGGGCCGGGAGCTCGTCGGCTAGGTCACATCGCCTGCGCGATGCCGCTGGCGAGCGCGAAGCCGAGGATGAGCAGGGTCGCCACTGAGAGCAGAAGTCCGACGGCCGGTGCGCCCACCGTTTGCCAGCCGGCGGCCGCGAACCGGGCTCTGACAGCGCCAACGATCCAGGCCGTTGCGAAGCTGCCGACGAGCCCGACGCCGGCGAACAGCGCCCGCGCCAGCTCCGGACGTTCCTGACCCTCATTGCCAGGGCCTCCGAGCGTGGCCATGACCAGGGCCGCCGCCGCCGCTCCGAGGACGATGGCGGGAACGGGCCACGGCCCCGGCACGACGGCGCGGATCGCGATGTAGACGTTCGCGGCCACGATTCCGATCAGCAGCCCGAACACGAGGATTCCGAGCGTCCCCCCGATCGTGAATGAGCCATGGCCGCCGATCTCAAGAGCGAAGATCCGCATCGCGACGCGGGCGAGACCGCCACCGACGAGCCCGGCCGCGAGACCCGCGATGCCGGCCACGGCGAGGCCCCGCCGCAGCCGCTCGAGCAGGCCGGTGGGGGATCTTGGCTCGAGGGCGTCCATATATCGCGCGACGATATACGACCGATCACAGAAAATCAACGCCGAGGATGAGGTGAGCGCTCAGGGAACCGAGGCGGGACGGCGGACGATGAGCAGGGCCAAGTCGTCGGCCGCGGGTGCCTCCCGCTGGAACCGCGTGACTGAGCTGACGATGCCGCGGCAGATGTCGGCCGCGGACCCTGGGCGGGACCGCCGGACCCCGTCAAGGAGGCGTCGCTCACCGTAGCGCGCGCCGGCCGGGCTCAGCGCGTCCGTGATGCCGTCCGTGTAGAGGATCAAGGCGTCGCCCGGATGCAGCTCGACGCGGACGTCATCGACCTCGAGCCGGCCGAATGCGCCGAGGAGCGGACCGCTCCCGGGTAGCGATCGGATCGGCGACCCGTCGCCGGGGACCAGGATCGGCAGCTCGTGGCCGGCATTCGCGAACGTGACGACGCCGTTTTCGATGTCGAGCACGCCGCACAGGGCCGTGACGAAGAGCCCGGTCCGCCGCTCGTCAACGAGGATCCGGTTCGTGCGCTCGAGCGCGTCCGCGGGCGTCGCCGTCCGATCGAGCGCGGCCCGCATGAGCGGCCGAACGAACGCCATGAGGAGCGCCGCCGAGATGCCCTTGCCAGAGACGTCGGCGATGACGAACCCGAGCCGGCGAGCGTCACCGCCCTCGAGGATCGGATATGCGTCGAAGAAGTCGCCGCCGATCTCCCGCGCCGGGCGGTAGTCGCTGGCGATCTCCCAGCCCTCGAGCGCCGGTTCGGCGATGAGGACCAGGCTGCGCTGGACCCGCTGGGCGACACGAAGCTCGCGCTCGATCCGCTCGGCAGCGGCCATGTCGGCGCCACCGATTGACCTGAGCGCCTCCCGCAGCGCCGTCGCTTCGGGCTGGCCCGCGGCCCGGACCAGCTCGGCGAGCCGCTCCTCGCCGAGCAGCTTCGTGAGCTCGGCGCGACCCGTGTCCGCCGCGCGATCAGGCACCCTGGAGCGCGGCGGTCGCCTCGGTCGAGCTCGCGTCGATCTCGAACAACCGCCGCAGGCCGGTTCGTTCGAGCACGCGCTCAACGGCTGGCTGCACGCCGGCAAGCCTGACGTTCCGGGCCGTCGACTCCTCGTTCGCCAGCTCGTGCAGCGCCCCCCAGCCGGACTCCGGATCGGGCGGCGCATCGCCGCGCATGATTCGAACCGCCGAGTAGAGCGCGACGAGGCCGGAGCTGGCCATGAACGTCAGGCCGGTCATGTCGAGGACGAGGCCGCGCGCCCCGCGGCCATACGCGGCCTGGGCGGCCTCGATGAGGCGCTCGTAGTTCGAGGCGTCGAGCTCGCCCGCGAGGGTCAGGACCGCCACCGGTCGCGCCCCCGCGACATCCTCCGCCTCGATCGTCATCGCCATCGATCAGTCCTCCCTGGCCGTGTCATCGAGCGCCCGCACCAGCGTGAGCTCATTGCCGCCGCCCCTCCGGCGACGATGATGCACCGCGTCCGTCCCGAGCCGCATCAGGTGAACCCCCATTCCGCCCGGCCGCCGCGCCATGGGTGGCACGCTGAGATCCGGGGCCGGCACGGCCGTTGGGTCGAACTCGCGGCCTCGATCGAGAAGCCGGATCTCGATCTGACCGTTCGCGACGGCGGCCGTGGCCTCGATCTCGCCTTCCCGGTTCCCATACCCGTGAATGACGATGTTGCAGGCGGCCTCGTCGACCGCCTGGACGAGGTCGTCGGTGGCCGCGGGTCCGGCCCCGAATTCAGCGGCCGCCTCGCGTACGAATGTCCTGAGGACGGACATCTGGTCAACCCCGCCGATGAGCCGGAGCGAGCGGGTCTGGGTCGACGGCGTCGTCATCGGGGCTGCATCACGCGAGCCGCGCGTGATCCGCCAGGCCGCGCTTGATGAATTTGCCGGCGCCCTTGCGGCCCGTGAACGTTCCGTCGCGGACGATGACCGAGCCGCGACTGAGGACGATGTCGCTGCCGCCCTTGACCGCGCGACCCTCGTAGCACGAGTAGTCGACGTCCATGTGGTGCGTCGTTGCCGAGATCGTGTGCTTCCGGTTCGGGTCGTAAATGACGATGTCGGCGTCCGAGCCGACCGCCACGGCGCCCTTCTTCGGGTACATCCCGAACAGCTTCGCGGGCGCCGTCGAGGTGATCTCGACCCAGCGCTCCTTCGAGATCCGGCCGCCGACGACGCCGCCATCGTGGAGCAGGTCCATCCGATCCTCGACGCCCGGCAGGCCGTTCGGGACCTTCCGGAAGTCGCCCTTGCCGAGGTCCTTCTGGCCATGGAAGTCGAACGGGCAGTGGTCCGTCGAGACGACCTGGAGGTCGTCCTTGACGAGCCCGCGCCAGAGCTCCGGCTGGTGGTCCTCGGTCCGCAGCGGCGGCGAGCAGATGAACTTGGCGCCCTCGAACCCGTGACCCAGGTCGTCGAGCGAGAGGAACAGGTACTGCGGGCACGTCTCGGCAAACGCCGGCAGGCCCTCGTCGCGGGCCTGGCGGACGGCGTTCAGCGCCTCACGCGCCGAGAGGTGGACGATGTAGACCGGCACGTTCGCCGCCTGCGCGAGCCGGATCACGCGGTTCGTCGCCTCGCCCTCGAGGACCGAGTAGCGGGCGAGGCCGTGGCCGATCGGATCCGTCGTGCCGGCCTCGAACGTCTCCGCCGCGATGACGTCGATCGCGAGCCCGTTCTCGGCGTGCATCATGATCAGGCCGCCGTTCTTCGCGGTCTGCTTCATCGCCCGGAAGATCGCGCCGTCGTCGCTGAAGAAGACGCCCGGATAGGCGGTGAAGAGCTTGAAGTCCGGCACGCCCTCGGCGACGAGCGTGTCCATCTCCTTGAGCGTGTCGTCGTTGACGTCGCTCATGATCATGTGGAAGCCGTAGTCAGCGACGGCGTTGCCTTCGGCCTTCGCATGCCACGCGTCGAGGCCCTCGCGGAGTGCCTTACCACGCGACTGGACGGCGAAGTCGACGATCGTCGTCGTCCCACCGAAGGCCGCGGCGCGCGTCCCCGTTTCGAACGTGTCCTTCGCGAACGTCCCGCCGAAGGGCAGCTCCATGTGCGTGTGCACGTCGATGCCGCCGGGGATGACGTAGCGGCCCCGCGCGTCGATCGTCTCATCCGCGGTGGCGTTGGCCATGGCGGCGAGCCCGGCGCCAATCCCCACGATCGTCTCGCCGTCGATGAGGACGTCAGCGGCGTACGAACCCTCGGCGCCGACGATCGTGCCGTTCGTGATCAGCGTGCGCATCGATCCTCCTCCGATCGCGCGGCGGGCGGCGGCGACGGGCGCCGAGCCAGTTCGAACAGGCGCCTATTCTGCCGAATTGCCGGCGACCCGGCGTCGAACCCGCGCCGCGATGCCGTGAAGGCCGACGCGTCGCCCTCAGCGAGCGGTGATGCGCGACCTCGCGCGGACGAACGCGGCAATGAGCGCGGCCAGCCAGATCGTCAGGAACACGATCGCGAGAAGCCCGGCGACGTCCTCGGTTGGCTTCGTGGTCCGCTCCTCGGTTGCCGTAGGCGGGACCGTGACCGTGGGAACACCGGGCTGCGGGGCGGCGGGAGGCGGACCTGGCGGAGCCGGCGTCGGTGGTGCCAGCGCGAACGGCGGCAGCTCGCCCACGATCGCGCTCGGCGAGATGCTGCGATCCTGGTTCTTGTTGCCGCTGCCGTCGAGCTGCAGCGTCCGCATGTGCCATGGCGAGCCCGAGACCATCGACGCACCGTCGCGCGGGCCGCCGCCTGACACGTCCCAGTAGGCGGACTGCGCGAGATGGCCGCCCCAGGCGAGGAGCACCGCCGGACCCGTGGCCGTGAAGGTCACGAGCATGTCCGCCGAGCTGTTGGCGTTGACCGAGCCACTGTGCGTCGGCACGGAGATCGACTGGATCGTCCCGCCCCAGATCCGGAGCTGTCGCGGCGCCGCCGAGTAGGCCTGGGCTCCCGACACTGGCAGCCCGTTCGCCAGGAACGGATCGGACGGGAACGTCTTGGCGCTCGAGGTTGGCAGCGACGGGCACATCGACGAGATGGCGCCACCGCTCGGTGAGCAGATCGCACCCGCGGCGTTCGTGACGTTCCAGGTCGCCAGGAAGTCGTACGCCTTGTGACCGCTGGCGCTGAAGTCGTAGTTGATGTGGATCGTGTGGCTGCCCGGCGCCATGCCCTCCATCGCCATCCGGAACGGCACGATGCCGCCCTCGGGATAGGCCGAGTTGTTCTGGTTCAGGTTGCCGTTCTGCCAGAGGAGGTCGGTCGCGGCCCACTGATCGAGGTTGACCGTGACGCCCGCGGCGCGGACAAGAAGCGCCCTATAGCCGAGGAAGAACACCGCCAGGCATGTCGCGATCACGGCCGCTTCGACGATCCGGCGTACTAGCCGTCGTCGTCGAAGAGAGCGACCGTCCATGTCCCACATCGGGTCGCGTCGAAACAGTCGGCGAATTGAGAAGTGGAAGCCCACGTCCCGTGATACCCCCGTCCCCGCACGCTCAGGAGGCGAGTGTCAGGTGACAGCGGGTCCTATGTCGAGGGTGACGAGACGGCTATCGATGCCCCCGGACGACGGCACACCCCACCAACAACGGAGCCGGCCCCGCCGAAGCGGTGCCGGCTCACACCGAAGATCCGGAAACGCCTACTGGGTCTTCGAGGTCTTCGCGTCCTTCGGCTTGTTCTGCTTCGGTTTCTTCGGGGTCTTGGCCTTCTTGTCCATTGGGTTCTCCTCCGACGTGAAAAGCCGACGCGGGGATCGTCGCACCTAGTGGCCGGTTGCTGCAACGTCGCGCAGCGCCGGGACGACATCTGCCGCGAGCAGCTCGAGCTGCGCCCGCTCGTCGCCGTTCATCAGGTAGACGTTGAACTGGTCGACGCCGGCGTCGGCGAGGACGCGCAGCTTCGCGACGATCTCGTCGGCCGAGCCGAGGACGCAGAACCGGTCCGTCACCTCATCGCCGACGAAGCCGGCGTTCGTGGAGCCGACCTCGGCATGGTGGTGGTAGTCGTAGCCGGTGCGGTCGGTGACGTAGCCCGTCAGCGTCTCGGGCAGCTGCTCGCGCGGGTACTTATTGACGAGATCGACGACGTGGTTCGAGACGAGTGCCGGGAACCAGCGGGTGCGCTCGCGGCCGAGATCGCGCGGGCCAACGAACGCCGGAGCGGCCGACTGGACCTTGATGTCGTCCGGGTTCCGGCCTGCCGCCGAAGCGGCCTCCCGGACCTGGCCGACGAACCAGCGAATGAGATCCGGGTCGGCGAGCTGGAGGATCACGCCGTCGGCGACGCGACCGGTCATCGAGAGGGCCATCGGACCGTAGCCGGCGACCCAGATCGGCAGCTTCCAGCGGCCGGTCCAGGGAAACTTGAGCTCGGTGCCCTCGTACGTGATCGCGCGGCCCTCGACGAGCTCGCGGATGACGCGGATCGCCTCTTCCGTGTGGGCCAGCGTGATCGGTGGCTTGCCGAGAACGCGACGGGCCGAGTCTCCACGCCCGATGCCGAGATCCATCCGCCCGCCCGAGATCTCGTTGAGCGTCGCGAGCGCCGAAGCTGTCACCGACGGTTCACGCGTGCCCGGATTCGTCACGCACGTCCCGAGCCGCATCCGCTCGGTGTTCAGCGCCATGAGCGTCAACAGCGGGTACGGCTCACGCCACAGGACATGCGAGTCGAAAAGCCAGCCGTATTCGAAGCCGCCGGCCTCGGCCGTCTTCGCGAACGCGATCGTCTCGTCGGCGGTGTGGTCGGGCTTGAGCGTGAACCCGAACTGCATCGTCAGGGCCTCGGCGGCTAGGGCCTGACGAGGTCGTCGTAGGCGTCGGGTCGGCGGTCCCGGTAGAACTGCCACGTCTGGCGGACCTGCTGGATGACGTCGAGGTCCATGTCCCGGACGATCAGCTCCTCGTTGTACGGGTCGCCGACCGCGCCGATGAACTGGCCCCGCGGGTCGACGAAGTAGCTCTGGCCGTAGAAGTCGTCGTCGCCGACCTCGGGTTCGATGCCGACGCGGTTGATCGTGCCGACGAAGTAGCCGTTCGCGACCGCGTGGCTGACCTGCTCGATCCGCCACAGATACTCAGAGAGGCCGCGTGACGTGGCGGACGGGATGAACACCATCTCGGCGCCGTTCAGGCCGAGTGCGCGAGCGCCCTCCGGGAAGTGGCGGTCGTAGCAGATGTAGACGCCGACCTTGCCGACCGCGGTCTCGAAGACCGGGTAGCCCATGTTCCCGGGCCGGAAGTAGAACTTCTCCCAGAAGCCTTTGACGTGCGGGATGTGCGTCTTCCGGTACTTGCCGAGGTACTTGCCGTCGGCGTCGATGACGGCCGCGGTGTTGTAGTAGATGCCCGAGGCCTGCGCGTCCTCCTCGTACATCGGCACCACGAGGACCATGCCCGTCTGCTTCGCGATGTCCTGCATCCGCTTGGTCGTCGGGCCGTCCGGGATGAGCTCCGTGTACGCGTAGTACTGCGGATCCTGCACCTGGCAGAAGTAGGGTCCGTAGAAGAGCTCCTGGAAGAGCATCACCTGGGCGCCCTGCTTCGCCGCATCGTGCGCGGCGGCCTCGTGCTTCTGGATCATCGATTCCTTGTCGCCGGTCCAGCTGGCCTGGAGCAGGGCTCCCCGAACGGTCCTCGGCATCGATCTCCCTCGCTCGATCACCCGGTTGAGAAGACGCGAGGGTACACCGACGATCAGCGCGCGGCCGGGTCGAAGTCCTCCGCGCGCCGCAGCCTCCGGACCGGCGACAGGACGAGCAGCAGGATCGACACGGCCATGCCGGCCCAGCCGATCGCGATGCCGCCGCGAACCCCGATCGACTCGGCGACCACGGCCGCCCCCAGCGCGCCGATCGGGTAGGCGATGCCGTGCGAGAACACCTCGAGCGTCGCGTTGACGCGGCCAAGGATCCGGTCCGGGATGAGGCGCTGGATCAGCGACAGCTCGGCGACGCCCTCGATCGTCTGCAGGCCGTCCCCGAACAGCTGCGGGATGAAGACCATCAGCGTCGCAACGACCAGCGGGCCCTGGGCCAGCGGCGTCAGGATGCCGAGCGCGGAGGCGCCAACTGCCGCCCACACGAGCGTCGGCCCGAGCCCGAAGCGGCCGATGACGCGGGCGGCGAGTAGCGAGCCGACGAGCGAGCCGACGCCGCCGGCCGAGACCACGACCCCCAGGAGGAACGGCGACAGGTGCAGCTCATCGATCAGGTAGAGCGTGTAGAGGACGCCGTAGAACGAGCCGGCAACGTGGGCGATGACGGAGCGCAGCGTCAGCGGCAGGATGATCCGGTGGCTGAGCACGAGGCGCAGCCCCTCGAGGACCTCGTGGCGCATCGCGGTTGATTCGGTCCGTGGCGGACGCGGAGGCTCGGGTGCCCGGATCAGGATGAGCGATATGGCCGAGACGACGAATGAGATCGCGTCGACGAGAATCGCGAACGGCGCGCTCACGATCTGGACGAGCGCCCCGGCCAGGCCAGGCCCGCCGATCTCGGCGATCGACGAGCTCGTCGCGAGCTTGCTGTTGCCCTCGACGACGCGTTCCCGCCCAATGAGCGTCGGGACGTACGCGGGATACGCGGCGCTGAAGAGGGCGCCAAGGCAGGCCTCGACGAACATGACGACGTATAGCTGCTCGATCCGCAGCGCGTCCACGAAGTACGCGAGCGGGATCCAGGCCAGGAGCCCGGCCCGAACGATGTCCGCCCAGATGAGGAGCGGCCGCCGCCGGACGCGGTCGACCCAGGCCCCCGCGGCGAAGCCGACGAGCAGGACTCCGAGGCTCGCCGCAACGACCAGCAGCGCCATCTCGAACGGCCCGGCGCCGAGGACCAGCAGCGCGACGAGCGGAATCGCCGTGCGGGTCACGACGGACCCGAGCTCCGAGACGGTCTGACCGGCCCAGAGCTTCAAGAAGTCGCGGTGCCGCCAGAGCGAAGGGCTCGCCTCAGTTGTGGCCGGCGTCGGGCGCTCCTCGGGCAGGGTCACGCCGGCCGATGACGGGGGCGACCCACGCTAACCCGGCGAGCCACCGCCGACCGGCTTGTTGTCCTCGCCGTAGTCGTCCGCGGGATGGGACGATGGTTGAGGTGGCGCGGCCGGCGAGTCAGCGGGGAAGACGCCTTCGATGAGCTTCTGATCCTCGGTCGGCGGCGCGGGCGGCTTGCCGAATGGCACGCTCCCTGGCTCGCTCCCCCCGGGCGACTGTGGCGGAGCCGAGGGCGCAGGTGGCGCGGGCGGGGCTGGCAATGGGGGCGGGCTCGAACCCGGGCCGACGACACCGGGACCGCCGACCTCCTCGAGGAAGCTCGCCGTCTCGGGGTCGCCGGTTTCAGCCCGCTCCATGAACTTCCCGAAGTCCTGGCCGGTGCCTCCTTCCGACGGAGCCGCGGTCGGAGGCGCCGGAGCCGCAGGCGGTGGAGGCGCGGGAGGCGTTCCTCCCGTGCCCGTGGTCGGTGTTACGGGCGGCCTCGCTGTGGCGGCTGGAGGCGGCGCCACCGGGGCCCGGGCCGCTGCCAGCCGGCCCGCGACGAGGAAGCCCAGGAGCGCGCCGATGATGGCGATCGCCATCCCGATGTATGTCGTTGGCTGGAAGATCTCGAACTGCTCGGCGGCAAGGGCGAGACCGACGCCGGCGAGCCCACCGCCAAACGTGCCGATGATCTTCGTGAGGCAGCCCTGCCCGCGCGAACTGGCGAGCATGATCGCGAGGCCGACGACGGCGGCGGCGAGCCCGCCTCCGCCGAGGATCGTGAACAGCGCATCGACGTCATCGACGATGACCAGGATCTGGCCGTCGCAGCTGCCACCGTCACCGCTGGCATTCCCACCGACGACGAAGACCTTGCCGAGCTTCGACAGGGTCGACAGCTCGACGCCGCTGACGTCGCCCGAGGTCGAGCCGGTGCCCTGGCCGCGCGCGATCGGGATGAGGATCCCGAGGGCATAGGCGCCGACCTCCGAGTTCTGCATCAGACCCGGGGCCGAGCCCGAGCCGCCGGCGACATCGGTGGACTTCACGTGCCAGACGTCCTCGGTCGTGATGTCGACCGAGCTGCCGCTGGACGTGTGGCCCTCCGCGGTGCAGCCACCGTTGACGATGGCGGCGGCGGTGGCCGGCCAGGCCAGCACGAGGCCGACCAGAACCGCGAAGATGGCAAGACGACGCGCGAACGACTGAGCCATCGGTGACCCCTCCCTCTGGGCCGAAATGTACGCCGTCGCGGTGCGGCTCAGCCGGTTCCGGCCGCACGGGCCCTGTGGTGTAATGGCGGCTCTACCGGAGCGCAGGCGGCGCAACCGCGCCGCGCGAGGAGAGGCATGGCAATCGAGACCGGCGCGGCACCGATGACGAGCGACGAGATCGTCGCGCTCTCACGCGCACACACGTTCTTCTCGTGGTCCGTCCAGGGCCAGCTCGACCCGATCGCGATCGACCATGCCGAGGGCATCTACCTCTACACGCCCGAAGGCCAGCGGATCATCGACTTCAACAGCCAGCTGATGTCGGTGAACATCGGCCACGGCGACCGCCGCGTCATCGACGCGATCACCGCGCAGGCCACGAAGCTGCAGTACGTCATGCCCGGGTTCGTGACCGAGATTCGGGCACAGCTCGGAGCCAAGCTCGCCGAGATCCTGCCCGGCGACATGGACAAGGTCTTCTTCACGCTCGGTGGCGCAGAGGCGATCGAGAACGCGATCAAGCTCGCGCGCCACTACACCGGCCGCCACAAGGTCCTCGCGCGGTACCGCTCGTACCACGGGGCGACGTTCGGGGCGATGACGCTGACCGGCGACCCGCGACGCTGGCCGAACGAGCCTGGCCTCGTCGGCGTCGTCCGCCACCCCGACACGCATCGCTGGGGCGAGAAGGAGCCACGGCCGGTCGAGGAGACGCTGCGCGGCCTCGAAGACGTCATCCGCTACGAGGGTCCGCACACGATCGCCGCGATCTTCCTCGAGACCGTCGTTGGCACGAACGGCATCCTCGTCCCGCCGGACGGCTACATCCAGGGCGTCCGAGAGCTCTGCGACCGGTACGACATCCTGATGGTCGCCGACGAGGTCATGGCCGGCTTCGGCCGGACGGGCCATTGGTTCGCCGTCGACCACTGGGACGTGACGCCGGACCTGATGACGATGGCGAAGGGCCTGACGTCGTCGTATCTGCCGCTCGGCGGCGTGGCGATGCGCCACAAGATCGCCGAGAAGTTCGACACGATGTTCTACAGCGGCGGGCTCACGTACTCGTCGCACCCGGTCTCGCTCGCCGCCGCGCTGGCGACGATCCGGGTCTACGAGGAGGACGGCCTCCTCGAGAACGCCGCCCGGATGGGCGCGGTCATGAAGGCCTGGCACCAGAAGATGTACGACCGCCACCCAAGCGTCGGCACGTTCCGGGGTCTCGGCCTGTTCGGCGTCCTGGAGATCGTCCGCAGTCGCGAGCCGTTCACTCCGATGGCCGCGTACAACGCCACGAGCGACGAGATGAAGGCGATCGGGAAGTACTTCCGCGACCACGGCCTGTTCACGTTCGTGGCCAACCACATGATCCACACGAACCCGCCACTGTGCATCACCGAGGAGCAGATCGGGGAGGCCTTCGAGATCATCGACGGCGCCCTCGAGATCGCCGACCAGGCGGTCACCGGATAGCGGTCGCGGGTAGATGACCGCGGCGGTCGCGACCGCGCCGTCGATCGCCAACCCGACAGCGGCGCCGGGTCGCCGGCGCGTCGTCATGGCGTGGCTGGTCATCGTCATCGGGCTCGTCGTCGTCTGGGAAGGCGCGAAGTGGCTGTTCGGCGACCCGTGGCGGATCCACACGTCGCTCCTCGGCCTGCCCATCGACATCGAGCACATCCCACCGTTCAAATCCCGGATCGCCACGGACCTGTCGCTGCCCCACGTCTGGAAGGTCGTCGGCGCGTTCATCGAGCCGGCCCAGCGGAACGGGCCGCCGCTCGGGCTCATCCTCGCCGGCCAGGCGCTGTTCACGTTCCGCGAGGCGCTGATCGGCTTCGTGTTCGGCGGGCTGCTCGGGCTCCTGCTGGGCGTCGGGTTCGTCCACTCGAAGCTCGCGGAGCGGGCGTTCGTGCCCTATGTCGTCGCCTCCCAGACGGTGCCGATCCTCGCGATCTCACCGCTGATCGTCGTGGCGACGAAGGCCGGCTGGGTCTCGGTCGCGATCATTTCGGCCTACCTGACGTTCTTCCCCGTGACGATCGCGGCGCTGCGCGGCCTCCGAGCGGCGGATCCGCGCGCGTTCGAGCTCATGCGCTCGTACGCCGCGACGAAGCGGAACGTCCTCTGGAAGCTCCGCTTGCCGACGTCCGTCCCGTATCTCTTCTCGTCACTCCGGGTCGCCGCGGCCGCCTCGGTCATCGGCGCGATCATCGGGGAGCTGCCCTCAGGCATCCCGGACGGGCTCGGCAGTGCGCTCCTCAACTACAACCAGTACTACACCTCGGGCCCGGAGCGGCTGTGGGCGACGATCGTCATGTGCTCGATCGTTGGCCTCGGCTTCGTCGGGCTCGTCCGGCTCGGCGAGGTCCTCCTGACCCGGAACCGCTACCGACCCCAGGAATCACGATGAGGGCTCGAAGGCATGGCTGACCAGGATCCCGCCGGCGCCCTCGTCGTCGAGGCGACCGGCGTTGGCAAGACGTTCGGGGACGCGGAGACGAGCGTCACCGCGCTGCAGGACATCGACCTGTCGATCCGCTCGGGCGAGTTCGTCTCGCTCATCGGGCCGTCCGGCTGCGGAAAGTCGACGCTCCTGCGCCTGATCGGCGACCTGACGTCACCCAGCGGCGGATCGATCAAGGTCAACGGCAAGCCGGCGCAACGGGCGCGCCTAGACCGCGACTACGGCATGGTCTTCCAGGCGCCGGTGCTCATGGACTGGCGCACGGTCGCGAAGAACATCGAGCTGCCGCTCGAGATCATGGGCTACGCGGCAGCCGAGCGGGCGAAGCGCTCCGCCGAGCTCACGAAGCTCGTCGAGCTCGAGGGCTTCGAAGGCCGCCACCCGTGGCAGCTCTCGGGCGGGATGCAGCAGCGCGTGGCGATCGCCCGCGCGCTCGCCTTCGACCCGAAGCTCCTGCTCATGGACGAGCCGTTCGGCGCGCTCGACGAGATGACCCGTGAGCGGATGAACCTGGAGCTCATGCGGATCTGGAGCCGGACGAAGACGACGATCGTCTTCGTGACGCACTCGATCCCGGAGGCTGTCTTCCTGTCGACCCGCGTCGTCGTCATGTCGGCGCGGCCGGGCCGGATCTCGAAGATCGTCGACATCGACCTGCCGCAGCCTCGGAACGTGGACACGCGCGAGACGGAGCGCTACTTCGAGCTCGTCACCGAGGTTCGTGAGGCGCTCCGATCGCGCGAGCGAGAGGCGGCGGCGCCCGACGTCGACCGGATTCGGGCCGAAGGGCTCGCGTGACCGCGGCTCGCTCCTTCGCCCGCCGCTCCTCCGACTGGCTGCCGCCGGTCGTCGTGTTCGTCGCCGTCCTCGTGGTCTGGGAGGTCTCCTTCCTCGCCCTTCAGGTCAAGGCCTTCCTCATCCCGCGACCAACCGTCATCGCGGGTGCGCTTGTCGACCAGTGGCCGATCCTCTCGCGCGGCCTGCGCTACACGGGCTCGGAAGCGCTCTTCGGGCTCCTCACAGGCGTGGCCCTGGGCACGGCCGCAGGGCTCGCGACCGCGCGCTGGCCGACGGCTCGACAGGCGCTCATCCCGATCGGCACCGGCATGAGCACGATCCCGATCATCGCGTTCGCCCCGATCACTCTCAACTGGTTCGGCCTCGAGAGCCCGCTGCCGCGGATCACGATCGTCGCGCTCATGACGTTCTTCCCGGTCATGGTCAACACGATCCGTGGCTTGACCGAGGTCGATCCCGCCGCGCTGGAGCTCATGGCCTCGTACGCGGCCCCGGAGGGCGCGGTCATCCGGCGCCTTCGCATCCCGAATGCACTGCCGTACTGGTTCACGGCCCTCCGGATCGCGGTGACGCTGAGCGTCATCGGCGCGGTGGTCGGCGAATTCTTCGGCGGCCCGCAGTACTCGATCGGCAACTACGTCACGAACATGACCGGCCAGTTCAAGTACCCGAACGCCTGGGCCGCGATCATCATCGCCTGCGCGCTCGGGATCTCCCTGTACCTGGTCGCGGTCGCAGCCGAGCGCATCGTCATGCCGTGGCATCGCCGGCGCGAGGCACTCGGCCAGCAGTAGCGCTATCGTCCGGGGATCGAACCGGCGGCGCTGTCTTGGCCCGGTTCCTGTGGAGGAGGACCCCGTATGTCGTTGCCGAAGCGGCTGTCGGTGCTCGCCGTGGTGGCCGCTCTCGCAGTTGCGGTCGCTGCCTGCGGGACCGGTGGACCTGCGACGCTCACGAAGGTCAAGCTGCAGCTGCAGTGGGTGACCCAGGCCCAATTCGCGGGCTACTACGCCGCGCTGGACCAGAACTACTACAAGGACGCCGGGCTGGACGTCGAGATCCTGATCGGCGGACCCCAGGTCAACAACGTCCAGGTCGTCGCCTCGGGTGGCGCGGACCTCGGCGTCGCCTGGCTGCCGAACATGCTCCGCTCGCGCGAAGGCGACAGCGGCACGGACCTCGTCGCGATCTCCCAGATCTTTGCCCGGTCCGGCACGCGGATGGCGTCGTTCAAGGACGCCAACATCACGACCGCCGAGGACATGTGCGGCAAGAAGATCGGTTCGTGGCTCGGCGGCAATGAGCCCGAGCTCTTCGCCGCGCTGACCAAGGCCGGCTGCGATCCGACGAGCGAGAACATCATCCAGCAGAACTTCGACATGTCGGGCCTGCTGAGCGGCGATCTCGATGTCGCCCAGGCGATGATCTACAACGAGTACGCCCAGGTGCTCGAGGCAAAGAACCCCGACACCGGCGAGCTCTACACGGCCGACGACCTCAATGTCATCGACTTCAACGATCCGGCCGTCGGGACCGCAATGCTCCAGGACCAGGTCTTCGCATCGGCCGCATGGCTGGCGAAGTCCGGGAGCACGGACATCGCGACGAAGTTCCTCACGGCGACGTACAAGGGCTGGATCTACTGCCGAGACAACGCCCAGAAGTGCGTGGACCTCGTCCTCGCGAAGGGCTCACAGCTTGGGCCCAGCCACCAGGCCTGGCAGATGAACGAGATCAACGCCCTGATCTGGCCGTCGACCAACGGCATCGGCCAGTTCGACCAGGCGGCCTACGACCAGACGGTCGACATCGCCGTGACGTACGGCGTGCTCACGGCCGACCCCTCGGCCGACGCCACCCGCTCCGACCTCGCCGCCGCCGCGTATGCGGCACTCGGCTCCGGGGTTGACGGCAAGGGCGCCAGCTACACGAAGGGCACCGTCGAGCTCAAGGAGGGCGGCAACTAGCCGCGCTCACCCACCTCGAAGCCATCGATCGGCCGGTCCCGCGAGGGGCCGGCCGTTCGATTCCTGATCGCTGCGGGTGCCGGACCTTCCGCTCGGGCGCGACGCCGATAGCGTCATTCGCCCAGCAAGTGCCCGAACAAGGCACCTCCGGAAGCCCGTTGGTCGCCGATTCGCTCGCCCGCCGAGCTTGCGTGGTGCCGAAGCTCGCGCGATCCAGGCCTCGCGTGCGGCGGATTGCACGTAAGCGGTGGGTAAGCGCCGTGGATGACGATACCGACGTCATGAGGCGGTCGAAGCGATCGGCGGCGAGAATCGAGGCAAGCCTGGAGGCCGCCCGCATCGCCGTGACCCTGGGCCAGGGCCTGAAGCGGTACCGCAAAGAGCGCCGATGGACGCAGGATCGGCTCGCCGAGGCCGTGGGGGTTGGTCGCGTTCGCATCGGAGAGCTCGAGCGCGGGCTCGGGGCATCCGCGCCGCTCGCGAGGTGGGTCCTGATCGGTCAGAGGCTTGGTCGACCACTTGCTGTCGGGTTCAGTGCATCGATCGACTCGGGTGCTCGCCTCGCAGACGCCGGGCACCTGGACATGCAGGAAACGGTCCTGTGGATGGTTCAGCGACACGGGTGGCCGGGACGTTTCGAACTGCGGACTCGTGCCAGCGAGCATGCCGGCTCGATCGATGTCCTGGTCCGCGACGACGTCGGACGGCGGCTGCTCGTGATCGAGTGCTGGAACACCGTCCGCGATCTCGGCGCCGCGTCACGATCGACCGATCGGAAGCTGCTCGAAGCCGCCGACATCGCGGTTGCGATCGGCGCGGACCGGCCGTACACCGTCCACGGGTGCTGGGTCGTTCGACCGACGGCGGCCAACCGCAACCTCGTGCGCAGCTACCCACAGATCGTTCGGGCGCGTTTTCTGGGTTCGTCAGTTGCCTGGTGCCGGACGCTCAACGACGGAGCAGCGCCGCCCGCAGAGGTCGGGCTGGTGTGGCTCGACGTCGCCGCCCGGCGTGCCGTCGCGGTGCGGTTGGGTTAGCGGTCCCCGGCACCGTCGCTGTGCGGCTGTCCGGCTAGCCGCGCTTGCCGGTCCCGAACTGGCGGTCGCCGGCGTCGCCGAGGCCGGGCATGATGTAGCCCTTGTCGTTGAGCTGCCGGTCGAGCGCCGCGCAGTGGATTTCGACGTCCGGGTGGGCCGCGTACACGGCCTCGACACCCTCCGGGGCCGCAATCAGGTTGATGAGCTTGATCCGGACCGGCGTGACGGCACCCCAGCGCTTCAGGACCTCGATCGCGGCGGTCGCCGAGCCGCCGGTCGCGAGCATCGGGTCGAGGATCAGGCAGAGGTCGATGTTCGCCGAGTCGGGCAGCTTGTTGTAGTACTCGACCGGGCGGAGCGTCCGTTCGTCGCGGAACAGGCCGAGGTGCCAGACCTCGGCCGTCGGCATGAGCTCGAGCATCGCGTCGACCATGCCGAGGCCAGCGCGCAGGATCGGGATGAGGCCGATCCGTTCGCCGAGCTCGCTGCCGTCCATCTCCTCGAGCGGCGTCCGGACCTTCAGCGGTCGGACGCGGGCATCGGCAAGGGCCTCGTAGCCGAGCAGCCACGAGAGCTCTCGGACGACCTCTCGGAACTTCTTCGGCTCGGTCTTCTCGTCGCGCAGGATGCCGAGCTTGTGGAGGACGGCGGGATGCTGGGAGACGTGCAGGGTCGGAGCTGTCACCGGGACCTCCGGATGGAGCGAAAAGGGCACAAATTCGGGGTCGCGGCCATCGTACAACCGCCGATCGGGGGTATCCTCGCCTGCACCGCCCAGCCCCGCTCCCCAGGAGGCGCCTCAGCGCGTGGCCGCGCCTGCTACTGCGTCGAAACGCGCGTCGACGCAATCCACAGTCCGGACGCCCGCTCGAGCGCGCCGAGCGCTTCCGCCGCCGATCCTCGTCCGCCAGATCCGGAACGGGATCGAGGAGAGCGTGCACCGCGGCGACATCGTCGAGGTCGACGCATCAGGCGCGATCATCCGCGTCCTCGGCGACCCGGATCGGGTCGTGACCCTGCGGTCCTGCGTGAAGCCGTTCGGGGCCGCGGCGATCATCGAAGCCGGCGGCGCCGAGGCCTTCGACCTCGAGCCGGCCGAGATCGCGCTCATGGCCAGCAGCCACTCCGGCGAGGACGTCCACGTCCGGACGCTCCAGGCGCTCTATCGAAGAGTCGGGATCGCACAAGCGAGCCTGGCGACCGGCGTCGAGGGCATGCCGCTCGACGCGATCACCGCCGCGCGGCTGGCACGGGACGGCGAGACGCCGGGCCCGATCCGCCACATGTGCTCCGGTCAGCACTCGGTGTTCCTGCTGCTCTGCAAGCTCAAGGGCTGGAAGGTCGAGGACTATTGGCTCGAGGATCACCCCGTCCAGGTTGCCTACCGCACGGTCGTGGCACGGGCGTTCGGGACGACGCCGGAGAAGCTGAAGCTCGCGATCGACGGCTGCGGCGTTCCTACGTATGCGTTCCCGCTGCGCGACGTCGCCCGCGGGTATGCATTCCTCGCCGCACCTTCGGCGCTGCCCGCGAAGGACTCGCGGGCCTCGCTCGCACCGGCGCTGGAGCGCGTTCGGGACGCGATGCTCGCCCATCCCGACATGGTCGCCGGGACCCGCGACCGCCTCGACACGTCGGTCATGAAGGCGGAGCCGGGGCGCCTGGTTTCGAAAGGCGGGATGGAGGCCCTCCGAGGCCTCGCGATCCTGCCTGGTCGTGGCGGCGATGCCACTCGCGGCGCGACCGGCATGGCCGTCAAGATCGAAGACGGCGACGGCTACGACCGCGGGACATGGGCCGCCTCGGTCGAGGCGCTGCGCCAGGCCAATGCGTTGGGTTCGGCGGCCTTGCGCGCGCTCGCCCGCTACCACCGGCCGGTGTCCCTGGACCCGCACGGCCGCGTCGGGGCCGAGGCGATTCCGGACTTCGAGCTCGCGCCCCTCGGCGAGCTGTTGTTCTGACCGCGCCGCGGCGGCCGATGCCGTCTGGCGCGTACGCTCTCGAACGATGACGCTCGATCCATACGCCGTCCTCGGCATCGCGCCCGGCGCCTCGATGGCCGAGGTCAAGCGCGCATATCGGCGGATGGCCAAGGTCTTCCACCCGGACTCGGCGGGCGAGGCGGCGGTCCCGAAGTTCCTCGCGATCCATGAGGCGTACGAGGCGATCGTCGCGGGCCGCCCGATGCGGCCGACGGCGACGTCCACGCGACGAGCGTCGACCGCGTGGGCGGCCGACCCGACGCGGGCGCGGCAGACGCGGTCGAGCCGGCCGTCAAGCGCCGGCGCAGGCAGCTCGAGCGAAGGCGGCGCCGGCCGTGCGAATGCGGGAGCTGCCGATGGCGCGGGATCGACCCGCCGGAACGCCGGCCCACGATCAGCGGGCGACGGCTCCGCGCGGAAGCGTTCGACGCGCAAGGCGACGCTCGGCTCGACGTCGTACGACGATGCGATCAAGGAGCCGTTCGAGCCCGAATGGGCGGGTGCCTCGTGGTACGGCCGCGCAAGCGGCACGTACTGGACGATCAACCCGAAGGAGTACGCGGACCCGCGGAAGCACGGGCCCGAATACCAGGAGCGGGCTCGACGCGCGGCGCGCGCGGGCTCCGATGCCGCGGCCGCGGGCAGCGAAACCTGGTCGGAGGCCGCCTCGAGCTCATCGTCAGAGGCGGGTTCGGACGCTGATCCGGGCGCTGATCTCGGCGCCTCCGCCGCTCCCGAGCAGGCGCGCCAACGGGCAAGCGCCGAGGCGCGCCGTCGAGCCCGCTTCGACGCGACTGAAGCGGCGCACGCCGACGCCGCCGCCGAGGCCGCCGGCCGCGCCCGCATGGACGCGGCCGAGCGCAATCGTGGTCCGGGCGGCCCGCCAACGGCGCCGGGCGCCCGCGCCGAGGGCTGGCTCCGGGCCCTGTTCGCCGCAGGCGACGTGCGCACGCGGCTCCTGCTCGCGGCGATCGGCTGGCCGCCGCTCGGGGTCATCGCCGCCTCGGTGATCAGCCAGCTCACCGGCTGTGCCTCGTTCTCGGTCGCCTGCGAGCCACCGGACGACCTCCTGCCGCTGGCCGCCGGTGCGGTCCTGTACGCGCTCCTCGTGGCGGTGCCGATGCTCGCCCGCCTGTCGGCGGCCGGGACGATCGCGATCATCGTCACCGCCATCCCGGTCGCGGCGTTCGTCGTCCGGCCGGACGCGGGACAGGGCACGGCCGCCGATGCCGCGCTCGCGCTGGCGATCCTCCTGCTCGCCTGGCTCGTCGGGATGGTCGCGGTGCTTGTGGCCAGTCGCGGCCGGATCCTGCACGCGTGAGTGGAGACCGGCCGCGCCGGCCGCCGGCCGACCTCTCGAGCGCCGCGCAGGAATACCTCCTGGCGCTCCGCGTTGCCGGCGACGGCGGCCACGGCTCGGCGGCGATGGTCGCCCGGAAGCTCGGCGTCTCGACCCAGGCCGCAAGCGAGATGTTCAAGCGCCTCGTCGCCGACGGCCTCGTGAAGCACGGCGATGGTCGTGACCTCGTGCTCACCCCGGCTGGCCGGACGGCCGCAGATGGAATCTTCCGCCGGCACGCCCTCTGCGAGTGGCTGCTGACCGAGGTCATCGGCCTCGGCTGGGCCGAGTCGGATCGTGAGGCGGAGCGCCTCCAGGCCGCGATCTCGCCGCGCGTCGAGGCCAACCTGGACGCCATGCTCGGCCACCCCGAGACCTGCCCGCACGGCAACCCGATCGACCTCGAGACCGCTCGGCGGCGTCCGCCCGGGACGCCGCTGGCCGACATCGGGGCAGGGGAGCGGGCGACGATCTACCGGATCACGGAGGAGGCCGAGGAAGACGACGGCCTGCTCTCGTACCTAGAGGCCCGGGGACTGCGACCCGGCGCGCCGATCCACGTCCTCGCGCGCTCTGAATCGCTCGACTCGCTGACCCTCGACGGTCCGCTCGGCCGGGCGACGCTCGGCCTTCGACCGGCCGGCCTGGTTCGCGTCCTCCAGGGCGACGTCGACGGGCGCCTCTTCCACAAGGTCCCAACCGCTCGAACCTGACGGGTCCGCGCGGGCAGCGGGGTACGATTCGCGGCCCATGACAACCGACCCGGGCATCCGCGTCCGCATCGCGCCGAGCCCCACCGGGCCGCTCCACATCGGCACGGCCCGCACGGCGCTGTTCAACTACCTCTTCGCGCGGCGTCACGGCGGGACGTTCATCCTGCGACTCGAGGACACGGACGTCGCCCGAAGCTCGATCGCCTACGAGAAGGACATCCTCGACGGGCTGCACTGGCTCGGGATCACCTGGGACGAAGGCCCCGACGTCGCCGGCGGCGCCGACATCGGGCCGTTCGGGCCGTATCGCCAGATGCAGCGCCGCGAGCATTACGACGCCGCGGCGAGCCACCTCCTCGCGAACGATCTCGCCTACCCCTGCTACTGCACGCCGGACGAGCTCGAGGCGGATCGGAAGGCCCAGGAGGCGGCCCACCAGGCGCCGCACTACATCGGCCGCTGCGCCGCGCTCACTGCGGACGAACGAGCCGCCCGCGAGGCGGAGGGCCGAATGCCGGTCACCCGCTTCCGCGTGCCGCCGGGCATCATCGAGATCGACGACATCGTCCGCGGTCGCATCGAGATCGATACCGCGAACATCGGCGGCGACTTCGTCATCGTCCGGAGCGATGGGACGCCGCTCTACCACTTCGTCGTGGTCGTGGATGACGCCGAGATGGAGATCAGCCACATCATCCGCGGCGAGGACCACATCTCGAACACGCCGAAGCACATCCTGCTGTTTCGTGCGCTGGGCCACGAGGTCCCGAAGTTCGCGCACCTGCCGCTCATCCTGAATCCGGACCGGACGAAGATGAGCAAGCGGATGAGCCAGACCGCGATCTCGGACTACATCGCCCAGGGCTACATCCGCGAGGCGCTGGTCAACTACCTCGCGCTCCTCGGCTGGTCCACCGGCACCGAGGAGGAGATCCTCACGCTTGACGAGCTCGCCGCCCGGTTCGACCTCGATCACGTCCAGAAGGGCGGCGCCGTCTTCGACCGCGAGCGGCTCGAGTGGCTGAACGGCCAGTGGATCCGGAAGCTCGAGCCGGACGACCTCATCGACCGCCTGCGGCCGTTCCTCGAGGCCGAGCATGCGGCCGGCCGGATCGATCGGATGCCGTCCGACGAGGAGATCGGGGCACTGCTGCCGATGGTCAGGGAGCGGCTGCCGGTCCTCGGCGCGATCGGCGAGCTCACGGACTTCCTGTGGGTCGAGAAGCTGGCCGTCGATCCGGCGCTGCTCGTTCCGAAGCGCTGGGATCGGGCAACGACGATCGAAGGCCTGACGGCGGCGCGCTCGACGATCGCGGACGTCCACGACGTGACCTTCGAGGCCGACGAGCTCGAGCCGCCCCTGCGGGCGCTGGCCGAGAGCCGCGGCTGGAAGGCCGGCGACCTGTTCATGGCGATCCGCGTGGCCGTCACCGGGCGGACCGCGACGCCGCCCCTCTTCGACACCCTCGTCGCGCTCGGCCGCGAGCGCGTCCTCGACCGCCTCGACCGGGCCCTCGAGGCCCTCGTCGCCGACCACTGAAAGGAGCTCCGACGATGGCGATCGATCGCGCCCACGTCCAGGACTGGCTGGATCGCTATGTCGCTGCGTGGAAGTCGTACGACCCTGCGGCGATCGGGGACCTGTTCTCGGAGGACGCCGAATATCGCTACCACCCGTGGGATGAGCCCGAACGCGGTCGCGACACGATCGTCGCGGACTGGGTCGCCCCGGAGGGCAAGCCCGAGCAGCGCGACGCCGAGGGCACCTATGACGCCACGTACTCGCCGTGGGCGATCGAGGGCAACCGCGCGGTCGCGGTTGGGACGTCGGACTACTTCACGGACGCGACCCGCTCGACCCGCGAGCGTCGCTACCACAACACGTTCCTGCTCGAGTTCGACGACGACGGCCGCGTCCGCAGCTTCACGGAGACGTTCCTGCTGGAGCGCTGACCTCCGCGCGGCTCCGGCCGCACCGAAGCGACGCTTGGGACAGATTCGCTCGGCCGTTCGTTGAGAAGGGCATGAGCGCCACTGCGGCCACGCTTCGCTGGGAGCTCCTCGCGATCCTGGAGCGGCCCAACCGCCCCGCCCGCGATCCCGAGCCCGCGGCCCCGGCGGAGAGCTTCGAGGCGGTCTACCGCGAGCACTATCGGGACGTCTACCGGTTCGTGCTGCTGAGCCTTCGACGAACCGACGATGCCGACGACGTCGTCGCGGACGCGTTCGACCGAGCCTTCGCGGCCTGGCGGTCCGGGCATGGCCCGGCCGGCCGTGCGCTGCCGTGGCTGCTCGTCATCGCCCGGCGGATCGTCGTCGATCGCTGGCGCCGCGAACGGCTGATCCGCTGGCTGCCGTTCACGACCGGGCCGTCCCCGACGGGTCGGTCCACCCCCGAGCCGGCCGATAGCTCCGGCGACGAGGCCCGTGCCGAGTTCTGGCTATGGCTCGAACAGCTTGCGAACGCCCTCCCGGAGCGACATCGCGAGGTCATCTTCCTGCGCTACCAGCGCGACCTCTCCGACGAGGAGATCGGCGAGATCCTCGGCCTGTCGGCGTCCGGTGTCCGGACGCTCGCCTCGCGCGCCATCGCCGGGATCCGGAAGCACCCGGAGTTGTGGTCATGAACGAGCGGTTCGACAGCGCCGTGTGGTCCGGGGTCGAGCGGCGGCTCGCCGGCGTGGAGGCGTTCATCCCGGACGCCCCGCCGTGGGCCCAGCCCGAGGACGCGGCGGACCGACGCGTAGTGATCCGTCCCGGATCGGCGTTCGGAGAGAGGGACGCCACGCGGCGGCAGGCCCGACCTCGTCTCGCACTCGCGCTCGTGGTCATCGGTGTGCTCCTCGCACTCATCGCTGCGCTGGTCCTCTCGGGCGGGCCGGACCAGGACCCGGTCGACGAGCCCTTCGGGCCGTACGGGCTCTATCGCGGTTCTGACGCCTCGGCGAACGCGGCTTTGCTGCACGACGGCCGCGTCCTGATCGTGTCAGGCGCCTGGGTCGGGATCGGGAATGCGGCTGGAAGGGCCGACCTCTGGGATCCCGGGCTCGGCACCGTCCCGGCCAACCCGCCAAACACGGCTCGCGTCAACCCGACCGCGACGCTGCTCCTCGACGGGCGGGTCCTCGTCATCGGCGGCTACGGCGGACCCTTCGCCTACGCGTCCACGGCCCTCGCCTCGGCCGAGGTCTGGGACCCGGCGACGGGCCAGTTTCAGCCGGCTGGCTCGATGGCGGAGCCTCGAGTCGGCCACACGGCCACGCTTCTCGGGGACGGGCGCGTCCTCGTCATCGGTGGCTCGGGTCCGGACGGCCCGCTCGGCTCGCTCGAGCTCTGGGATCCAGCGACGGCGAGCTTCAGCTCGGCTGGGGGTTCGCCGCGAGCCGGCGGCACGCTCGCGGCTGCGGCCCTGCTCGTCGACGGCACCGTTGCCTACCAGGGCGGGATCTGGCGACCCGAGCTTCGAACTGCCGTCTCGGGCTGCTGCAGCCTCGACGGACCCGAGTTCCTGACGATGACCCGCCTGCTCGACGGTCGCGTGCTCGTCGTCCAGGGCACGGAAGCGTCGGCCTCGACCGACATCATGTTCGCGTTCCTCACCTTTGAGGGAGGTTCGCGCCCGGCTTCGTTCCGCGAGAACCTGAACCAGGTGCGAACGCGTCACGCTGCGACGCTCCTGGCCGACGGCCGGGTGATGATCAGTGGCGGCCTGGCGAAGAACGGCGACGCCCTCGACACCGTCGAGTTCTTCGATCCCGCGGTCAACGCGTTTGTCACCGGCCCACCGCTGCAACGCCCGGTCGCGGACCACTCGACGTTCCTCCTGCCGGACGGACGCGTCCTCGTCGTGCTCGACGTCAACACTGAAGGGGGTTTCGTCGACCCGTTCCCCTACGACCCGAGGGTCGAGCCGTGAGCCGCTCCATCGCTGCCCACGCCCGCTCGCCCTGAGCGGCGGGTGGCAGGCCTGCACCGCTCCGCTCCTTTAGATCCCAACCGTATCCCGATCATTCCGCGCGGCCGCCTGCCAAGGCAGGGCTGTTCGCGCCCTGGAGGTTGCTTCGACATGTCCCATTCGACCGCACAGCGCCCACGCGCCGCTCTTCTTCTCGCCATCACAGCCACGCTTCTCGGCGGTTGCGCGTCCGGGGCGACGGCCCCGCCGACCGACCCACCGCCATCTGCCACCGCGGCGCCCGAGGCCGTGGCCGGCGGAACGATCACGCTCACGGACGACGGCTGCACCTGGGCAAACAACCCCAGCTCCGTCTCCGGTCGCGAGACGACGCTCGAGATCCGGAACGAGACCGACGACTACGGGGCCTTCTTCGTCCATCGCATGAAGCCGGAGTTCACCTGGCAGGACGGCGAGGCAGCCATCGCGGCCATCCAGGACGCGATCGCCGCCGACGAGGACTGGCCGAACTGGGCATCGAACGTCTCGGTCGTCGTGTCCGAGGGCGACGCTGCCGCGGGTGGGGTCGACGTCGTCGGCGTCCCGGCTGCGAACGGCACGTACGGCGTGGTCTGCTCGGCGAATACGAACTCGCAGGGCGACGTTCTGACCGTCTTCCTGGCCGGGCCGCTCGAGGTCTCCGGGACCTGAGCCGCCGCCGTAACGCCCGATTGGAATCCCAATCGGGCGTTAACACTCGCCCGTATCCTTGGCGGAGATGGCCCGCACGATCCTCGTCGTCGACGACGAGCCGACGCTGCGCGAGACGCTCGTGGAGGCGCTCGAGTCGGAGGGCTATCGGGCTATCCCGGCTGCGGATGGGCGCGAGGCCCTGGCGAAGTTCCGGGCGGAACGGCCGGACCTGATCCTCCTCGACCTCATGCTGCCGGAGCTGTCCGGCGTCGAGGTGACCCGGATCATCCGCGCCGAGAGCGGCGTGCCGATCGTCATGCTCACGGCCAAGGACTCGGAGGTCGACAAGGTCGTCGGGCTCGAGCTCGGCGCCGACGACTACGTGACGAAGCCGTTCAGCCTGCGTGAGCTCTCGGCCCGCGTCCGCGCGATCTTCCGGCGCGGTGAGCAGCTTGCAGCGGACGTGCCGCCAACTGCGGTCGATCTCGGGCCTGTCCAGGTCGACACGGCCGGACATCGAATCCTCAGGGACGGCCGCGAGATCAGCGTCAAGCCGAAGGTCTTCGAGCTCCTGTCGTTCCTCGTTCGGCATCCGGGCCAGGTCTTCAGCCGAGATCAGCTCCTCGAGCGGGTCTGGGGCTACGACTACGCCGGCGAGACTCGCACCGTCGACGTCCACGTCCACTGGCTGCGGTCGGCGATCGAGGAGGACGCCTCGAGCCCGGCGTTCATCCACACCGTTCGTGGCGTGGGGTACGTCTTCCGCCGCCCCGCCTGAGGACCCGGCCTAGAGGACCCGGCCTAGAGGACCCGGCCGAGAACCTCCCACGCGAACCACGCGACGATCGCCGACGCAGGAATCGTCAGGATCCACGCGACGACGATGTTGCCGGCCACGCCCCAGCGAACGGCGGAGAAGCGATCGCTCGCGCCGACACCCATGATCGCCGACGAGATCACGTGCGTCGTCGACACCGGCATCCCGAAGTGGGAAGCCGTGAGGATGACGGTGGCCGCCGTCGTCTCGGCCGCGAAGCCGTGGATCGGGTCGAGCTTCACGACGCGCTGACCCATCGTGCGAATGATCCGCCAGCCGCCGGCGGCCGTGCCGAGCGACATCGCCGAGGCGGCGAGAAGGATGACCCAGAGCGGTATCTTCGCGTCGGTCGGCAATAGACCGGCGGCAACGAGTGCGAGGGTGATGACGCCCATCGTTTTCTGGGCGTCGTTGGAGCCATGGCTGAACGCCATGAATGCCGCAGAGACGACCTGCAACCGCCGAAAGCGCTCATTGACCCGGCGCGGGTTGGCGCGCCGGAAGACGTTGAGCAGGATCACCATCAGCGCGAACCCGATGAGGATGCCGACGACGGGCGAGGTGACGAGCGGGAAGACCACCTTCCCGAGGATGCCGTCGACCTTCAGCGCGCCGGCCCCGCTGGCGGCGATGACGGAGCCGATGATTCCGCCGATGAGCGCGTGGCTGCTCGATGACGGGATGCCGAGCCGCCACGTGATGAGGTTCCAGGTGATCGCCCCGACGAGCGCCGCAGCAACCACGATCTGACCGGCGTCGCCGTCCGGCGTGACCGCGATCCCGGACGAGATCGTCTTCGCCACGGCGGTGCCCGTGAGCGCGCCGACGAAGTTCGCCGTGGCCGACATGAGGATCGCGTGGTCGGGCTTGAGGGCCCGCGTCGAGACCGACGTCGCGATCGCGTTCGCCGTGTCGTGGAAGCCGTTGATGTAGTCGAAGGCAACGGCGAGGCCGAGGACGGTGAGGAGGAGCACGGTCACACCGTCGGGCACGGCCGCCACGGTAGCAGGGCCGCCCCACCCGAGCGCGGCTATTCTTGTCGGCCATGCGCCTGAGCCAGCTCTTCTTCTCGACGCTTCGCGACGACCCGGCCGACGCCGAGATGGCGTCGCACCGATTGCTGCTCCGCGCGGGTTACCTGCGGCAGCTCGGATCGGGGATCTACTCGCTCCTGCCGCTCGGCAAGCGGGTCAGCGATCGCGTCGAGCAGGTCATTCGGGAGGAGATCAACGCGATCGGAGGGCAGGAGCTGGAGATGCCCGTCGTCCATCCCGCCGAGGTCTGGAAGGAGAGCGGTCGCTACTTCAAGATTGGCCCGGAGCTCGTCCGGTTCAAGGACCGTGGCGAGCGTGACATGGTGCTCGCGATGACCCACGAAGAGGTCGTCGCGCTGCTGCTCCGCGACATCGTCCAGAGCTACCGCCAGCTCCCGAAGATCGTGTATCACTTCCAGACAAAGTTCCGCGATGAGCCCCGCTCGCGGGGCGGTCTCATCCGGGTCCGCGAGTTCGTCATGAAGGACTCGTATTCGTGTGACCTGGACGACGCAGGCCTCGATGTCAGCTACCGCAAGCATTACGCCGCATACGAACGGATCTTCGAACGCCTCGGGCTCGACGCGATCGCGGTGGGCGCCGACGTCGGGATCATGGGCGGCACCGGTGCCCACGAGTTCATGGTCCTCAACGAGTTCGGCGAGGACACGCTCGTGCTCTGCGACAGCTGCGGCTACGCCGACAACCAGCAGATCGCGATCGTCGGGAAGCCCGATCCTGAACCCGAGGCGCTCCTCCCGATGGAGGACGTCGAGACGCCCGGCGCGACGACGATCGACGCGCTCGCGACGTTCCTCGGCGTGCCGACGAGCCGAACCGCGAAGGCGGCCTTCTTCGTCACCGGAGACGGGCGGTTCGTGGTCGCAATCGTCCGTGGCGACTACGACGTCAACGAGACGAAGCTCGTGAACGCCGTGAAAGCCCGTGGCGGACTTCGGCCGGCGCAGCTCGAAGAGATCAAAGCTCGCGGCATGGAAGCCGGCTACGGCTCACCGCTCGGCGCCAGGGACGCGGTTGTCGTGGTCGACGAGCTCGTCGCTCGGTCACCGAACCTCGTCGCGGGCGCGAACCGCGTTGGCTGGCACGTGAAGAACGTCAACGTGCCGCGCGACTTCACGCCGGATCACGTCGCCGAGATCACGAACGCCCGCGAAGGCGATCCGTGTCCCACGTGTGGCTCGCCGGTGAAGCTCCGGCAGGGCATCGAGGTCGGCAACATCTTCAAGCTCGGCACCGACTTCACGAATGCCTTCGGGTCGATGTACCTCGGCGAGGACGGCGAGCGACATCCCATCGTCATGGGCTCATACGGGATCGGGCTCGGGCGCAACGTCGCCTGCATCGTGGAGGCGCATCACGACGAGAAGGGCATCGTCTGGCCGGACGAGGTCGCGCCGTACGAGGCCCACCTCGTGACGATCGGCGGAGCCCGCGAGGCGCGCGTCGTCGAGATTGCCGACCGACTGCACGACGTCGCCTCGGCCGCGGGTCGCGAGATCCTCTACGACGACCGCGAGGAGTCGCCCGGCGTGAAGTTCACGGACGCCGAGCTCCTCGGGATGCCCTGGATCATCACGGTCAGCCCGCGTTCGCTGGCCGCGGGTGGCGTCGAGCTGACGCGCCGCGAGACCGGCGAACGGACGAGCGTCAGCGTCGAAGCGATCGAGACCCAGCTCCGGGACGGCTTCGCGGCCTGACCCCATCCGGCGCCGCACAGGACGGGGCCCGCCGACCGCTCAGATCGGCTTCGTGACCGGCGGTGCCGAGTCGACGTTCGTGATGTTGACCTCGATCGCGAACGTGCCGCCGCCGTTCGCGTCCGAACCCTGGACGCCGGCCTGCGCGGCGACGAGGAAGCCGCCCGCCTGGGCGAGCCAAATGTCGGAGCTCCAGGAGCCCTGGACCCCGGCGATCGAGCCGAGGATGGCGCCCACGTCTTCGCCGCCGCGGTAGTGCGTCGAGGCGACACCGTTCCGGGTCTCCTGGCCAACGAAGGCCGAGTCCGTTCCGATCGGGACGAAGTAGAGCGCGAACATCTCCTCCGGCCGGAACGAGTCCAGGAGTTGTGTGAACGCGGCCGCCTGGTCCGCGGGGATCTCCTGCCACGCACCGCTCGGGCCGCCTGAGCGCAGGTACGCGGACGTCCCGACGACCATGATCTCGGTCTCGTCCGTGATGGTGCCGGCCACGTCCGCCGTGACGAGATGCAGCGACGACGCCTTCTCCGGCGCGTTGATCACGGTGCCCGACATCGTCGTCGTGCCCGGGTGAGCGACGGTCTGGCCGGCCTGCGTGTTCGTCGATTGGATCTCGACGCTGAACGAATACGAGTCGAGCCCGTTCAGCGCCTCCGCTGCGTTCGAGAAGTCGACGGCGATGCCATCGGAGGCGGCCGGCTGACTGGCTGCGCCACTGGGCTCGGCCGAGGCGGCGCCCGGCGACTCACCGAAGCTGTGCGGCGACGACGTCGTGCTGTCGCACGCCGCCATCACGAACCCGAGAACGAGCGCGAGCCCGCCGAGGCTGAACGCACGGACTGCCCGCGCGCCCCGTGTTGTTCGAATGCGCATCGTCGCGAGGACCCCCCGGTGACCGGCCGTCAGGCCGACACTTCCTCGGCGAGCTTCGCCTCGTCGAGCTGCGTGCCGTCGAGGGCGGTCACCGTGCCCTCCGGCTGGTAGCCGACGGCCTGAAGCAGCTCGGACGACGACACGGCGGTCGCCGACTCCAGCGGATCGTCGATGCGCTCGATCGTGAACGTCACGCTCGGCGGAATGGCCGCGCCGATGCCGATCTCGCCGATCCGGTAGACGGAGCCCTTCGCCTTGAGCGCGGCATTGGCCTTCTCCTGGAGAGCCGTCGCCTTGATGACGACGTCGGCGAGGACCGAAGGGTCAATTCGGTCGATCGCGGTCGAGATGCCCTTCTTCGCCCGCGACAGCGCCTGGCGCGCCTTCTCGGCCGTGGCCGGATCCGACAGCTTGTCGGACGTGCGCTGAGCGGCCGCCTGCGCCTCCGTCGCTGCATGCTTCGCGGCCTCGGCCGCCTGGTTCGCGGCCTGCTTCGCCCGGTCCAGAAAGCTCATCGTGATGCCCCTCCTGTCAGGCGTGCTTGATCGTGATCCGCTCGATGATGTTTGCGACGTCCTCGCATTTGTCGATCGTCGTCTCGAGCAGGCCGTAGATGTCCTTCCACTTCACGAGGTTGACGGCGTCGACCTTGTCCTCGAACAGCGCCGCGATCGCCTGCCGCGCGATCCGGTCGCCCTCGTTCTCGAGGCGGTGGACCTCGATCCAGTACTTGTCGAGGCCCTTGAACTCGCGCAGATGGGTCAGCGCCTCGTGGAGCGCCTCGCACTGCTTGACGATGATCGATGCCTGCTTGATCGCGACCTTCGTCGGCGCCTCGATCCGATAGAGGACGAACGTGTCGGCCGCTTCCTCGATGAGGTCCATGACGTCGTCGAGCGCGCTGATGAGGCCGTGGATGTCTTCGCGGTCGAAGGGCGTGACGAATGTCGCCTCGAGACGATGGCCGATGTCATGGCTGATCTCGTCGCCGCGGTGCTCGGCGTCCCGGATCTCGCCTGCCCGCCGCTCGAGGACGTCGTACGAGCGCAGCATCGCCTCGAGCAGGCGCGCGCCACCGAGGACGTTCGCCGCGTCATCGACGAAGAGGTCGAAGAAGCGCTCCTCGCGCGGAATGAGCCGCAGTCGCACCGCTGGGTCCTCGCAGGTTCGGGGTCGCGGACAGGGTAACCCGGCAGCGGTCCGGCCGGGCGCTGGTATGCGATGCTGGCATTGTGCCGGTCGATGCGCTCGTCCTCGGGTTCATTGCGATTGGCGCATTGATCCTCGCGCTCGTGGCCGGCCAGTCGATGGCCCGCGGGCGCGCCCTCGACGCCATTGCGGACCTTGCCGGCGCCCCGGAGCACGACGATCCCGAGGTGATCAGCGAGAGCGTCAGGCGGCTCGCCCGTGAGGCCGCGGACCTGACGCTGAAGCTCGAGCAGGAACGCCGCGACATGGCCTACCTCGCGAACCTCGTCGGCGTTGGGATCATCCGACTCTCGGACGACCTCCGGGTCGAGTTCGCCAACGCCGCGGCGCACCACTTCCTGGGCCGGGAACCCGGTTCGATGACCGGGCGAACGGCGATCGAGGCGTTCCGGGACCATGGCGTCGAAGCCGTCGCCGTCGCCGCCCGGGGAGGACCCGCGACGACAGCTGAGGTACAGCTCCGGCCACCCGAAGGTCCGGTCCTGCTCGTTCGGGCTCGCCGGTCTCCAATCCTTGGCGTCTGGATGGTTCTCGAGGACGTGGCCGAGCTGCGAAGGTTGCAGCGCATCCGTTCGGAGTTCATCGACAACATCTCGCATGAGCTCCGGACGCCCATCGCGACGGTCGGCCTGCTGTCCGAGACACTCGAGCGAGACGCCGAGGCAGCTGCGGACGTCGTGCCGCCGAAGATGCGCGAGCGCATCTCCAAGCTTCGCGTCGAATCCGGGAACATCAGCCAGATGGTCGACGAGCTCCTCGACCTCCGCCAGATCGAAAGCGGCGAGGCACCGCTCCTCCTCGACGACGTCGATGTCGGCCGGGTCGCGAGCCTTGCGGTCGAGCGGTTGCGACCGTTCGCCGAGCGGCAGGGCGTGCGTCTGCTGACCAGGGTCACGCCGGACCAGCCAGTGATCCGCGGCGACGCGACACGCCTCGGTCAGGTCTTCACGAACCTCGTCCACAACGCGATCAAGTTCAGCCCGGACGGCGGTGACGTCCTCGTCGCCGTCCGCTCATCGGGCGATGGCCGGGTTGAGGCGGCCGTCGAGGATCACGGCATCGGCATCTCGCGCTCGGATCTGCCTCGAATCTTCGAGCGGTTCTACAAAGCCGACCGAGCGCGAGTCCGCGGCGGCGGGACCGGACTCGGCCTGGCGATCACGCGGCACATCGTCGAGGGCCACGGCGGCGGCATCCGGGCAGAATCCGAGCTTGGTGTGGGGACGACATTCACGATCAGCCTCCCCGTCGCGGAGGCTCGCACGATCGAGGCGGAGGCACGATGGACCGGCTGACGATCGGCACCCTGAACCTGCGCAACATCGCGGACCGCTGGGACGAGCGGCTTCCGCTGCTCCTGGCCGACATGGCCGCGCTGCAGCCGGACCTGCTCGGCCTCCAGGAGTGCGTGTTCGCCGTCCAGCAGGATCGGATCCTCGGCGCCGCGGGCGCCGGGCGTTACACGGTTCGGCGCGCGTGGGCCGGCCGGCCGGAATACGGCAATTCGTTGCTCGCACGGGAGCCGCTGACCGTCGGCGACAGTGAGCGGCTGGAGCTCGGTCGGAACCGATCTGGCCTCCGGGCTCACGTCAGCGGGCCCAGCGGCGCCGCGTTCGTGATGACCGTCACGCACCTCCACCACCTGACCGCGGACGAGGCGATCCGCGACGAGCAGGCGGCAGCCGTCCTCTCCTGGCTTGACGAGGGGCCACGGCCGGCAGCCGAAGTCGTCGTCGGCGACTTCAACGCCGGTCCCGACGAGCCGACCTATGCGCGCATGGTTGCGGCCGGCTTTCGTTCGGCCTACCTCGAGGCGAACGGCGCCGAGCCGGACGTCACGTGGCCGTCGGGCATCCGGGCGCCGGGCATGGACACCGAGGGCCCGGCCGAGTGCCTCGACTACATCTGGCTCCGGGGCGACGCCACCGCGGAAGCCTGCCGGCTGGCCTTCGATCGCCCCGCGGTCCACGACCCGACGCTCTTCCCTTCCGACCACCTCGGTCTCATTGCGACGGTCCGCTTCGGCTGATGAGCGCGCTCCGGCTGGCCCACCGGGGCGACTGGCGGGTCGCTCCCGAGAACTCGCTCGCGGCGTTCGCCGCCGCGCTGTCCAACCCGCGCTGCGACGGCCTCGAGTTCGACGTCCGAACCTCGGCCGATGGCGTTCCGGTCGTGATCCATGACCCGACCCTCGGCCGCGTCCAGGGACGCGACGACGCCGTCGCGGCGATCACCGCAGCCGAGCTGCTGGCGGCGGGCGTCCCGACGCTTGCGGACGTCCTCGCGGTCGTCCCGACGACAGCCTTCCTCGACATCGAATTCAAGTCGCCGCCGGCACCGTCGGCGGGCGACATCATTCGCGCCGCACGAGGTGATGACGGCGAGCGGACGGTCGTCTCGTCGTTCGACCCAGAGGTTCTGCGGCATTTCGCGATGGAGGGCTGGCCGTGGCCGCGCTGGGGCAACGCGCCGGTGATCCTGCCGGAGATCGTCGAGCTCGCGGTCGAGCTGGGCTGCCAGGGCTTGGCGCTCGAGTGGCATGCCGTCGACGAGTCAGCCCTCTCGGCGATCCGCGCTGCCGGTCTGACATTGACCGCCTGGACCGTCCGCGAACGCGAGACGTTTGACGCGCTCGAAGCCCTCGGCGTGAACGCGATGTGCGTCGAAGCGGAGGCCCTCGATGGTTGAGCGGGCGGATCTCGTCGTCGTTGGGGCCGGCACGGTCGGCGGCTGGGCGTCGGTGTTCGCCCGGGAGTCCGGGGCTCGTCGTGTGGTCGTGCTCGAGGCCGGCACGGTCGGCTCCGGTGCGAGCTCACGCGCGGCCGGCATCGTTCGGGCCCAGGGCGGCACACCCGCGACGGTCGCACTCGGCTCATGGTCGATCGACTTCTACCGTTCGCAGGGCGCCCGCTACGGCATCGACTCGGGGTTCCGCGAGCTCGGCTACACGATCCTCGCGGTCACGGAGGCGGACGAAGCCACCGCCCGCGAGCGGATCGCGATGCAGCGCCAGAGCGGCCTCGACGTCCGCTGGGTCGGCGTCGATGAAGCGCGACAGCTGACCCCAATTCTGGGCGATGCCTGGTTCCGCGGTGGCTCGTACGTCGCCACGGACGGCTGCATCGACCCGCCGCGGAACGTCCTCGCCTACACGGTCGCGATGCGGGCGGCGGGCGTGGAGCTGCGGGAGCGGACGTCATTCCGAGGCGTCCAGCGGGCTGCCGGGGGTGGTCTGACGGTCGAGACGTCGGGCGGGCCGATGGAGACCGCGCGCCTGCTGCTGACCGGGGGACCGAGCCTGCCTTCCGTCGGCGCACTGGCCGGGACCCGCATCGCCTCCGGTGGCACGCGCCACACCGTGTGCGTCACAGAACCCCACGAGGCCTTCGCGGTCCCGCGGATGGCGATGGTGTTCGATATCGGCGCGGGCCTGTACTTCCGGCTCGAGGAGGGCGGGCTCCTGTTCGGCTACAGCAACCCCGACGAGCCGCCCGGGATCGCGCGCGAGATCGACTGGCCGTTCCATGCGCGGATGCGCGACCGCCTGGCCGAGCTCGCACCGATGACGCGCGACCTCGCTCTGCGGAAGCTCTGGGTCGCCACGATCGACTTCACGCCGGACCACTTCCCGATCGTCGGACCTGCGCTCGACCCCGCTGGCGCGCCCCTCGCGGGCGTCACGGTCGCCTCGGCCGGCGGCCACGGGATGATGTGGGGGCCGGCGGTCGCTCGCGTGGCTGCGGACCTCGCGCTCACGGGTGAGACCGCGCTCGTGGACGTCGCCGACCTCGGCCTCGACCGATTCGATGCCGAGGGTCGAAGCCGGCTGACTCCCGATCCGATCGCCCTGCCGTTCCCGCCCGCGGCGGGGGAGTGAGCCGAGGCCGGGCCGTTGTGCGGGACCGGCACCACCGAGACGAAGCTGGCGCGAAACCTGGTCACTTGGTGCTCGGTGCGCACGGACTGGCAAGGAACCGGGCCGTCACGGGCAGTCAATTGGCGCCCCGCCCGGGTTCTCGGTCGCGGTGGTGCTCCCACAGCACAGGTGCGTGCCGGCTGGCATCACCGAGGCCCGGCATGCTGCCGGGCCTCGGTGCACATTCCTAGCCGCCGCAACAGGTTCCGTCGCAGCAGCAATCGCATTGCTCGGGCGTCATGAGAACCTCCTTTCCGATGTTCAGGTGCTCGCGACGAGCCGCGTCGCGTCGGTTGTCGCGACCTGGCGTCGAAGGATCGTGAGGATGGCCGCGAGGATCAGTGCCGCACCGAGCCACTGCTGGGGCTCCAGGCGTTCGCCGAGCAGGACGTTCGCGCCCGCGAGCCCGAAGACGGGGATGAGGTAGAACGCCGTCGACGCGATCGACGCCGGCACGTCCCGAAGCGCCGAGAGGTAGAACCAATAGGCAGCCGCGTAGTAGAGAACCCCGGAGGTCACGGCGCTCGCCAGCCCGATCGGGGTGATCGAGGCAAGGCCGACGTCGCTGCCGGTGATGGCCAGGGCACCGACGACGAGGAACATGAACACGAGTGCGTGGACCTGCTGGGCAAGGACGACCGGCGCTGTCCCGTCGGACGCGGCGATGAAGCGGCGGCAGATGATCGTGTACACGGCGCAGCAGACGACGCCGGCGATCGTCAGCACCACGCCCACGAGCTGCCCGCCCTCGGGCTGGCCGATGACGAGCACAGCGCCCGCCGCCGCGCCGACCGAGGCGAGGACCAGGCTGGCCGTGACCCGCTCGCGGAGCACGAGCGCCGCGAGGCCGAGGATCAGGAGTGGCTCGAGGGCCCAGAGCAGGACCGACAGGCTGGCAGAGACCGTGACCAGGCCAACGAGGCTGAGGGCATAGGCGATGCCGGGATTCAGGATCCCGAGCCGCCCAAGGAGTGCCGGATGGTCACCCCGGAGCGGGATGCCCCGCGAGCGCATGAGCAGCGCCAGCAGGAGAACGCTCGCGCTGAGCTGGATCGCAATCAGGGTCAGCGGCGGAACTTCGTCCACGGCACGCTTGCTGATGACGGTCCCGATGCCCCAGGCGGCGGCCGCGAGGATGAGGCCGATGACGCTGCGGGACCGGACGGCCACCGCGGAGAGCCTGGCTAGCAGCAGCCGGGACCGCAGCCGCAGCCGTCGTCCAGAAGCGCGAGCTCACGGGTCGCGGCCGGGGAGGGGACCGCCGCAGCGAGCGCGGTCACGTCGACCCCGGACCATGTCGCAGGCTTCGAGGCCTTGACAATCGCGCCGTGGAGCCCGTCGCCGACGGTGTGGGTCGGCTCGATCGATTCATCGGTGAGCCCGGCTGCAAGGAGGCCCGAGCGGTACTCGCCGAAGCTGAGCGCGCCGGCGATGCACCCGGCAAAGCCGCCCCGGGAGGCTCGTTCGGCGAGCGTCAGGCCGTCGTCGGCGACGACGTCGCTGATGCCGATGCGGCCGCCTGGTCGAAGGACGCGTGCGATCTCGGCGATGACTGCCGCCTTGTCCGCGGAGAGGTTGATGACGCAGTTGCTGATGACGACGTCGACGGTCCCGGCCTCGAGCGGCAGGGCTTCGATCGTGCCCTTCCGGAACTCGACATTCGTGGCGCCCGCGTCGGCTGCGTTCTTCCAGGCCAGCTCGAGCATCTCGTCGGTCATGTCGACGCCGATCGCGCGGCCGGACGGGCCGACGCGGCGCGCCGAAAGCAGGACGTCGATGCCGCCGCCGGAGCCGAGATCGAGAACGGTCTCGCCCTCGCGGAGCTCGGCGACGGCCGTGGGATTGCCGCAACCCAGGGATGCAAGCACGGCTGCGTCTGGGAGCGCGGCTCGCTCGTCGGCGGCGTAGAGCAGCGACCCGAAGGACACAGTGCCGGCAGGTCCACAGCAGTCGCGGAGGGCCTCGGAGCTGTCCGCAGCCTGCTCGGCTGTGACCGCGGCGCCAGCAGCGAGGGCCGCCTCGGCGTAGCGCGAGCGGACGATCTCGCGCGTCTCGTCGGCGGGGGTCGTTGTCGGTTCGAGCGTCGCGGCCATGGTCGATGCCTCCGAGCATGAAGACGCCGGCCCCGAGGGACCGGCGTCAGGTTGGTGGTTCAGGCGCAGCAGGCGGCGCCGAAGTCGGCCGAGAGGCTGGTCGAGCCGCCGGCGAAGGCGAGTCGAGCGACCTTGAGCGGCTGGCGGTTCGGCTCCGCGGGGTCGAGATGGCGGTTCGTCACCGACTCGCTCTCGTCAATCGCTCGAAGGTGCGAGCGGTTGCGCTCCTGGCCCGGATCCTCGGCGCGCGAGAGCGCGCCAGCGAAGTGCGTCGGGAACATCTGGTGGCTCCTTTCACGCCGGGATGGCGTTGCTGTATTGACAGTGATCAATATCGCACGAATATCGACGCTTGTCAATATCGAAGATTGTCGATAGAGTGGCCGGCATCATGACTCGCACCACCAAGCCTTCGGGCACCCGCCATCTCGATCCCGACGTCCAGCTCCTCGCGGCCCTCGCCGATCCCGTCCGCCTCGCGATCGTCCGCGAGCTTGCGGCGTCAAACGAGGTCTGCGCCTGTGACTTCACGACCTGCTGCGACGTCCGCCAGCCGACGGTTTCGCACCACCTCAAGGTGCTCAAGGAAGCCGGGATCGTCGAGTCGGAGCGCCACGGCTCGTTCGTCTATTACCGGCTCCAGCCGTCGGCGGCAGCCCGGTTGAGCTCGATCGCCCGGGAGATCCTGCCCGGCAATGTCATCCCGCTCGCCGAGGTCACGCGCCGCCCGACGCCACTTCCGGCGCCGCGCCCGAGCTGACCCTCAGCCGCCGATTGCGTCCGGCGGCAGCAGCCAGCGCAACCGCCCCCCGCCGGGGGCGAGCGCTTCCTCGACATCGATCCGGACGAGCGCGCCCTTCTTCAACGCCACCGTCGCCGTCCCGCTGAGACCCGCGGCGAGGTCGCTGAAGTCCGGGTCGTGGCCGACGAGGACCGGCCGCCGAGGGCCTCCGGCGTCGCGAAGGATCGCATCGACGATCTCGAGATCGAACCCTTCCGCGAGGCGCTCATCGAGCCGCACCGTCAGGTCGAGAGCGTCGGCGACGATCTCGGCCGTTTCGCGCGCCCGGAGCTTCGGCGAGCTGATGATGGCATCCGTCTCGAAGCCGATGGCGACGAGATGACGCGCGAGGCGCTCGGCCTGGCGGCGGCCCTTCGCCGACAGCGGCCGCAGGGCGTCGTCCGAGGTCCAGGCCATCGGATCGCCGGCGTCGGCATGGCGCAAGAGGTAGAGGCGCAGGCTCATCGCGACGGCGCTTCCTCGCCGGCTCGCGCCGCTGCGAGGACCTCGGGCACGAAGCCGCGCGCCCACGCCGCGATCTCGTCTCGGACTCGGCGATAGACCGGCAGCTGCGCCGCCTCGTCCCCCGGCGCCACCGCTGGATCATCGAACGGCACATGGATCGTCCGCCCGCCGCCCGGGAACACAGGGCACGCCTCCCGCGCGTCGTCGCAGACCGTGACCACGATGTCGAACGGCTGTCCGAGGAACTCGGTCATCGACTTCGAGCGCGCGGCCGTGATGTCGAGCCCGATCTCGTCGAGCACCCGAATGGTCAGCGGCTTGATTGGTGTCGGATGGGTCCCGGCGCTGAACGCCTCGATCGCGCCGCCACCGAGGTCTCGCAGGATCGCCTCGGCCATCTGGCTCCGGCACGAGTTGCCGGTGCAGAGGACGAGCACGCGGACGGCCATGCTAGGAACTCTAGTTCAGGTCCTCGACCTCGCCGGTCGCGAGGTAGACGACGTCCTCGGCGATGTTCGTGACCCGGTCGCCGATCCGCTCGAGGTAGTGCGACGCGAGAATGAGCCGCGTGCCCCGCTCCACGTTCGCCGGATCGGCACGCATGAGCTCGATGACCTCGTTGAAGATCCGGTGGTACAGCGCATCGATCTCGTCGTCGCGCGCCGCCACAACGCGGGCGGCCGCGTCGTCGACGTCGATAAGGGCGCGCAGGATGCCGTTCACGAGCTCGGCCCCGATCTCGCCCATCTTCGGCAGGTCGATGTAGCGCTTCAGCGGCGGCTCGACGGCAAGCTTGCGGACCTGCTTCGCGACGCTCGAGGCGTGATCGCCGATCCGCTCGAGCTCATAGGTGACGTGATCCAGGGCGAGCAGGAAGCGGAGATCCCGCGCGACGGGTTGCTGCGTGGCGATCGTCGTCACGATCATTGACGAGACCATCCGCTGCGCATCGTTGATCGCTTCGTCGGCCACGGTGACGGCCTCGGCTGCGCGGGTGTCGTGATCGACGAGCGCGGCGATCGCGGCCCGGATCTGAGCCTCCACGAGCGAACCCATCCGCAGGACGTTGTCCTTGATCTCGCGCTCGCCGCGGTCGAGCGGCGCTCGGGCAGCGTGGATCTGCGGGTTCGTCCCGCCATCGGACACCGCTTCGCCGAGGCTGATCGCGACCTGCGCGTTCACCACGCTGCCTTCGGGGCTGCGCTTCTCGTCGCTCATGTCCGGCCTCTCGTTCGCGCGGCTCAGCCGAAGCGACCCGAGACGTAATCCTCGGTCAGTCGGTTCTTCGGATTCGTGAAGATCTGACGCGTCTCCCCCTGTTCGATCACAAAGCCAGCGCGGTCGTCGCCCATGGTGAGGAAGATCGTCTGATCTGACGCCCGCGCCGCCTGCTGCATGTTGTGGGTGACGATGACGATCGTGTACTGCTCGCGAAGCTCAGCCATGAGCTCCTCGATCTGGAGCGTTGACCGTGGATCGAGCGCCGAACACGGCTCGTCCATGAGGATGACATCGGGCGAGGTGGCGATCGCGCGGGCGATGCACAGGCGCTGCTGCTGCCCGCCCGACAGGGCGAGGCCGGACTGCTTGAGCTTGTCCTTGACCTCATCCCAGAGCGCCGCGCGCCGAAGGCTCGTCTCGACGAGCTCGGCGAGGTCGCCCTTGTAGCCATTGATCCGCGGACCGAAGGCGACGTTGTCGAAGATCGACTTCGGGAATGGGTTGGCCTTCTGGAACACCATCCCGATCCGCCGCCGGACTTCGACGGGATCCACGTCCCGGTCGTAGATGTCCTGGCCGTGGTACAGCAGCCGGCCCTCAAGACGGGCCGACGGGACCAGGTCGTTCATCCGGTTGATCGAGCGCAGGAGCGTGGACTTGCCCGAGCCGGACGGCCCGATCAGCGACGTGATCCGGCGCGGCGCGATGTCGATCGTGACCTCGCGAACGGCGCGGAACATGCCGTAGTAGATCGAGACATTCTCGAGCCGCACCACCGGTGGCTGCGTCGCTGCCGGCTCGGCCTCCGATGCGGGCTGGGACGCAGGCCCCACGCCGACCAGCGGTCGTGGCGGCAGCGTGGCGTCGGCCGTGGCGGCCTCGACCTGGTCCGCGGTGATGACGGTCATGTCCTGGTCCGCGGTCACGTCCACGTTCGTCATGTGGCGCGTTCGAAGCGATTTCGGAGCAGGATCGCTATTGCGTTCGCGAGCAGCGTGATGACAAGGAGCACGACGATCGCCGCGGCGGTCAGCTCGCGGAAATCGGCCTGCGGCTTCCGGGCAAAGTCGAAGACGGTGACCGGCAGGACCGTGAACCGCCCGAAGATCTGTTCGATGATGTCTTTGTTCCCGGTCGAGAACCCGCCGAGCACGGCGCCGGTGAGGATGAGCGGGGCCGTCTCGCCGAGAGCCCGGCTCAGGGCCAGGACCGTACCGGTGAGGATGCCGGGCGCCGCGGCCGGCACGACGAGCTTGCGTGTGACCTCCCAGCGGCTTGCGCCGACGCCATAGCCGGCCTCGCGCAGCGCGCGCGGGACGGCGCGGATCGCCTCCGACGAGGTAATGATCACGATCGGCAGGACGAGAACCGCGAGCGTGAGGCCGCCGGCAATCATGCTCCGGCCGCCGGTCAGCGGGCCCAGGGTGAGCACGAAGATCGACAGGCCAAGCAGGCCGTAGACCACCGACGGGACGCCGGCCAGGTTGCGGATGTTGAGCGAGATGAACCGCGTCAGGCGGCTGTCGCGGGCGTATTCCTCAAGGTAGATCGCGGTCATGATCCCGATCGGGAAGGCGAACGCGATGACGAAGACCGCCATCATTCCGGTCCCGAAGATGCCCTGCGCCACGCCGGCCTTCGTGGGCTGGCTCGAGGTGGGTCGCGTGAGGATGTCGGTGCCGCGCTCCGCGATCACGGGAACCGCTCGCTGGACGATGTCGAGGAGCAGCGTCGCGAGGACCGCGAGCGAGAACAGCAGCGAGAAGAGGAGCAGGCCCTGGAAGGCCATGCCCCGCCAGTCCGGGCCGGACCGGCCAATCGGGCGGACGCCGGCGGATGCGATCGCGGTCATCAGTAGATCTGCCGCGTGCGGCGGACGACGAGCTCGCCGAGCTGGTTGAACACGAGCGTCAGGATGAACAGGACGAGCCCCAGGAAGAACAGGCTCTGGAAGGCGGCGGTGCTGCCAACGACCTGATCGGTGCCGGTGGCGAGTGCGGCCATCGCCGCCGTGATCGTCTGCCCGGGTTCGAACGGATTCGCGGTGAACTGCGAGCCGCCGGATCCACCCGCGGCAACGGCGACGACCATCGTCTCGCCGATCGCCCGCGAGACCCCAAGGATGACCGAGGCGACGATGCCCGAGATGGCGGCCGGGACGACGATCCGCAAGCTCGTCGTCATGCGCCGAGCGCCGAGCCCGTAGGACGCCTCGCGGAGGGCAGTCGGAACGGCTCGCAGCGAGTCCTCTGAGATCGAGGCGATGAGCGGGATCGTCAGGACGCCAACGCCGAGCCCGGCCGCCAGCAGGCTGAAGTCGTTCGCCTTCGGGTTGAACAGCTGGACGACATTCGGGCTGATCCAGGTGAGCGCGAAGAAGCCGATGACGACGCTGGGGATGCCGGCGAGGATCTCGAGGATCGGCTTGATCACCGAGCGGGCCCGACGGTTCGCGTACTCGGACAGATAGATCGCAGCGAGCAGGCCGACCGGGACGGCAACGAGCGTGGCGATGAACGTCACGATGAACGAGCCGACGATCAGCGTCGCGAGATCGAACTCGTCGCGTCGTGGATACCAACCGTCGGCGACGAGCTTTCCCAAGTCCACGATCCGCAGGAAGTCGATCGCGCCGCCCAGGAGCGACGCGACGATGAGAACGCTGATCAGGACGGAGCCGAGGGCTGCTCCGAAGAAGAGCCCGTGCACGATCCGCTCAGGCCCGCGCCGCCGCGGGTTTCCGCGGAGGCTCGTCGCTGGGATCGAGGCTGCAGTCATCGTGGCTCCTCGAAATCTGGCAGAGGAAAGGGCCGATCGGCCGAGCCTCCGAGCTGGCTCGGCCGATCGGTTGGAGGAGCGGGCGGGGTCAGCGGCCTTCCCAGGCCGTGCGGCTCTCGGCGAGAACCTCGGCAGCGAGGTCGACATAGCCGACGGTCTCGTTGACCGCGGCGATCGTGCCGTCCGCGAGATAGAAGTCCACGAACGCGGCGAGGGCTGCGTTGTCCGCGGCCTTGTCGACGTTCACGTAGATGTAGAGCAAGCGGCTGAGCGGGTAGGAGTTGTCCGCGATCGTCTCCTTGGTCGGGGCCACGCAGGTGCCGGGCTCTTTCGCGACCTCGAAGAACTTGACCTTGTCGAGGTTCTCCTCTGCGTAGGCATAGCCGACCCAGCCAAGAGAGCCCTCGGCGCCGGCGATGCCTTCGATGATCACGTTGTCGTTCGGCGAGGACTGGTAGTCCTTGCGCGTCGCGTTCTCCTGGGAGCGTTCCCCGGCCCACTTCGTGATGACCTGCTCGACGAAGTAGTCGTACGTCCCGGACTCTTCACCGGGACCGGAGATCGTCAGCGCGGCGTCCGGCAGGGTCGTCGTCGCGCCGAGCTCGGTGGCGATGGACTGGGCGTCCTTCCAGTTGTCGAAGCCCTCGGCCTCCGGGCCAACGAGCGCGTACAGGTCCGCGTAGGACAGGCACTCGGGGGCCGTCGTGTCGTCGATCGAGGTGAGCACGGACAGGCCGTCGATCGCGACCTTGAGTTCGACCCAGTTGACGTTGCCGTCCGTGCACAGCGTCTTCTCGTCGTCCTTGATCTTCCGCGACGCATCAGCGATGTCGATCTCGCCGGCGCAGAAGAGCTTGAAGCCGTCGCCGGTGCCCGGACCGTCGACGGTGATCGCGACGTCGGGCTGGATCTCGTTGAAGGCTTCCTGCACACCGAGGCTGATCGGCTCGACGGTCGACGAGCCCGAGATCGAGATCTCGCCGGTCAGGGGCTCGACGCTCGGCTCCTGCGATGCGCCGGTGCTCGGCTCGGACGAGAGCTCGGTCGATGTCGTGCCACCGCCACCACAGGCAGCCACGACAAGCAGGCTGCTGAGAGCGACGGCGGCAAGGCGCTGTCGACGGGACACAGTCACGCGATCGCTCCTCCTCAAGGACAGGCCCAGGTTCGGGGCCCGTCATCACGATCCGGTGAGGCGATCAACCGTGGGTCTGCGGCCTGTTAACAATCGATGAACCTGGGAGCTGGGCTGGCGCACGCACCTCGAGTGGCTGGCGCATCGCTGGAGCCGCGGCGCGCCCGGGCCGGCGCCGGCGCAGGAGAGGCCGGTCTCAGAGGCCGGCGAGAACCCGACCCAGTCGCCGTCGGAAGAGGACGCCGGAGACTGACCGGAACGGCCGCCCGGCCGTGCGGTGCAGCCGCCGCAGCTCGCGGTCGCGATCCACGACGAACGCCCCGACGGCGGCGCGTTCCGCGGGAGACAGCTCGGCGGAGCGGGTCGCGAGGAAGTCGCGGGCCACTGTCGCGGCGACGTCGGCGTCGTTGAGCAGCCCGAGGTGGTCCTGCATGGCGGTCACCCGCTGGATGAGCGGATTGACCTCCGGTCCGAGCGCCTCGCGCACGAACTCGAGGCTGTAGCGCAGCCGCTTGCCCTCGATCCGCAGGGCATGGAGCGTCGGCACATCGGCCCAGCGCTGGATGCCTTCATACGCGAGGACGCGGCCGAAGGCCGCCCAGATCGCCGCCGGCGCAAGCTCGCGAACGAGGCGCGGCTCAGCGGTCGTGGCCGTTCGCGCGGCGCGCCGCGGGCTGCCGAGGAAGGCCACCGAGGCATGCAGCCAGCGACCGTATCGCGGCTGGTCGAGGACGTCGTCGAGCTGGCGACGAGCCGCCTCGCGCCGCAGCTCGAGATCTCGGATGAGCGCTCCGAAAGCGACCGCTTCCGGGTCCGGCAGGGCGGCACGGTACGCGCCGGCAATCTCGAGCAGGACGTCGAGGTCGCGCACGGCGCCGAGCGCGGCGGCGACAACGCGCAGCGGCCGCTTCAAGCGCTTTGCGTCGGCCGGGTCGAAGGCATCGCCGAACACCCGCCACGCCGCGCGCAACCGGCGCGTCGCGACGCGCATCTGGTGGAGCTCCTCGATGTCGCGGCCCTCGCGCGTCCCCGGCTCACGTGCGAGCACGCGCTCGAACTGGAACGCCAGGACCTTGCGACCCGCCTCCGCGAGCGTGTCCGTCGCCAGCACACCGGGTGTCGGCCCAACGGTCAGGCGCGGTCGCGCGGCTTCACGGTCCGCGCGCTCGACCGCGGCCAGGGCCCGCTGGAGCTTCGACTGCCTGGCCGGCGCGAGGCCCTGGGCCGTCGCGAGATGGACGCCGAGCGCCGCGAGGCGACCCTCATCGCCGGACCGCAGCTCGGCCTCGAGCTCGACGAAGCGCGCGATCGAGCGCCCGTTTCGAATCACGGACACGCGGTCCAGGCTGACCTCGACGCTAACCTCGTCGTTCCCGAACGGCCGGACCTGGCGCCGCTGCCGGATCGTGACCAGCTCGACGAGCGGCGCATCGCCGGCCAGCTCCAGGACGATCGCACGGGCGTCGGACGATGGCCACTCGGCCGGCGGCTGCTCGGCCGAGGCCGGACCTTCGATCTCCTCGCGCCGGTGGACCGGGCCGTCGGTCGCGACGGCCAATGACTTCACCGTGACCAGCGTCGCCTCGCCGGTCCGGCGGAGTCGGGCCACCCGCCCGGCGGCCTCGAGCGCCCGCCCGTCGGTATCGAAGTAGCGATCCTCGACCTCGACCGTCACGAGCGGCCCGGTCGCCGCCAGGCCGTCGAGCTCTTCGGCATTGAGGAGCCGGCGGATCGGCTTCGGATCCTCGACCTCGAACTTCAGCTCGGTCTCGATGGGCGCGCCGGCTCCCGTCGTCAAGCCCAGGGCTCCAGAGAGCCGGAGCCGGCGCGTGGGCGGCGCGGTATCGCGGACGCCTCGAGGCCGGCCACCGCGAGCGCCTGGAGCACCGCGTGCGTATCGATCGCGCCCGGCGTCCCGGTGATCGCCTCGGTGCGCCGCCATTGCCCGCTCGAGTCGAGCTGCCAGGAGCGGCGGTCGTCGCTCGTCATCACCGAGAGGATCTCGTCCAGCCTCCGTTGAGCCTCTGCGTCCTCGATCGGCGTGACGACCTCGATCCGGCGATCGAGGTTGCGGTCCATCAGGTCCGCCGAGCCGATGTACCACTCCGGTTCGCCGCCATTCTGGAAGCGCCAGATCCGGGAGTGCTCGAGGAGCTCACCGATGATCGAGCGGACCTCGATCCCCTCGGAGCGACCCTCCACGCCCGGCAAGAGCGAGCACGCCGCCCGGACGACGAGTCGGATCGGCACCCCGGCCGCCGCGGCCGCGTACAGCGCCTCCACGCAGGCGACGTCGACGAGCGCGTTCATCTTCAGCACGATGCCGGCCGGCCGGCCGGCCGAGACGTGCTCGACCTCGCGCGCGACGAGCTCCAGGAACCGCGAGCGCAGCGTCATCGGCGCGACGAGGATCTTGCGGAACGTCGTCTGGCGGGACAGGCCGGTCAGCACGTTGAACAGGTCGCTGACGTCCTGGCCGATCTCCGGCCGGCAGGTCAGGAGGCCCAGGTCCGTGTACAGGCGCGCCGTCTTCGGGTTGTAGTTGCCGGTCCCGACGTGGACGTAGCGGCGCAGGATCGAGCCCTCGCGGCGTACGACCAGCAGCGTCTTCGAATGCGTCTTGAGGCCGACGAGGCCGTACACGACGTGCGCGCCCGCGTGTTCGAGCTTGCGCGCCCACGAGATGTTCGCCTCCTCGTCGAAGCGCGCCTTCAGCTCGATGAGGACGACGACCTGCTTGCCCTTTTCCGCCGCGCGAATGAGGTCGCGCACGATCGGCGAGTCGCCGGACGTCCGGTAGAGCGTCTGCTTGATCGTGAGGACATCGGGATCGTCCGCCGCCTGGGCGACGAATCGCTCGATGCTCGCGGTGAAGCTCTCGTACGGGTGGTGGACGAGGATGTCCTCGGCGCGGATCGCGGCGAAGACGTCGACCGGCTCATCCTCATCCGGGGCCAAGAGCCGCGGCGGGACGACCGGTGTCCACGGCGCGGACTTCAGATCCGGACGGTCGAGGTCCACGAGCTGATTGAGACCGGTCAGGTCGAGCATGCCGCGGACCTCGAAGAGGTCGTCCGAGGTCAGGCCGATCCCGCGCAGCAGCAGCTCGCGGGTCGTCGCTGGCATCGAGCGCTCGACCTCGACGCGCACGGCCTCCCCGAAGCGCCGCCGCCGGAGCTCCTCCTCGATCGCGAGCAGGAGATCGTCCGCCTCGTCCTCCTCGATCGTGAAGTCCGCGTTGCGCGTGACCCGGAAGAGGTGCTCCTCCTCGACCTGCATCCCGGAGAACAGCAGATCGAGGTTCGCCTCGATGACCTGGTCGATCAGCACGAAGCGCTGGTGGCCGGCGGCCTGGTCCGGCGTCCGCGGCAGCTCGAGGAGCCGCGGCAGGACCGGCGGCACCTTGACTCGGGCGAAGCTGCGCTCGCCGGTCCCGGGGTCGCGCAACCCGACGGCGATCGACAGCGACAGCGTCGAGATGTACGGGAACGGGTGGCTCGGGTCGACGGCGAGCGGCGTCAGGACGGGATAGATCTCGTCGATGAACCGTTGCCGGAGCTCGGCGTGGTGCTCCGGGACGTCCTTGTAGGCGACGAACTGGATGCCGGCATCCGCCAGGCCCCGGCGGACGTCGCGCCAGATCGCCGAGTGCTCGCCGACGAGCTCGAGCACCCTGGCGCGGGCCGCGGCGAGCTGCTCGTGGGCCGTTCGGCCGTCGGGTGAGACGACCGCAGAGCCGGCGCGCACCTGCTGGCGCAGGCCGGCGATCCGGACCTGGAAGAACTCGTCCGTGTTGTTCGCGAAGATCGACAGGAAGCGCACGCGCTCGAGGAGCGGGTTCCGGTCGTCCCGCGCCTCATGGAGGACGCGGGCATTGAACTCGAGCCACGAGAGCTCGCGATTCAGGTACGGCATCGGTCCCGCCCCGGGCAGGAGGCGCATGCGGGACTTGCCCTTGCCGCCCTTCTTCGGGCGGTCGCTCGGCGGGTTCGGACGGAGGACGGCCACGCTCGTCAGCCCGCCGCAGCCCGACCCGGACACGCGCCGCACGGGCACGCGTCCCTGAGCATCCTGAACGTGTAGTAGCCGGTGTGGTGGCCGTCGCCCCAGCTCGGCGCGATCGCGTACGAGCCGACGAGGTGGACGTCGACGAGGCGGGTCTGCTCGGGCGTCAGCGTCGGTCGGCTGTCGAGCCAGCCCGGCAGGCCGGCCTCGCCGCGGCAGAAGGCGCAGGGACAGAGCCAGCGCAGCGGCGTCGCCTCGAACGCGGACTCGTGGCCGTCGGCCCAGCCGATCTCGAGCCGCCCCGCGGCGCGGTCCGCGTGAATCCGCAGCGGGCGCGTTCGGTCGGCGCCGTCGTTCGGCGCGACGCTGTCGAGCGCGGATCGCGGGCTGGTCATCCCGCGATTGTGCGCCAAGAATGTGAACACACCAACCCCCTGACCTTCGGGCCAGAGGACGGTACCGGCGCGCGGACGTATTCTCGGCCGCGATGTCCCTGGTCATCGACGGCCTGACCAAACGGTTCCGGTCGGTCGTCGCCCTCGATGGTCTCTCGTTCAGCGTGCCCGAAGGCCACGTCTTCGGATTCCTCGGCGCGAACGGCGCGGGCAAGACGACGACGATGCGCATCGCCCTCGGTGTCCTTCGGGCCGACACCGGCACGATCCGCTGGCGCGGCGTCCCGCACGAGTCGCTGCCGCGGACGACATGGGGCTACCTGCCCGAAGAGCGCGGCCTCTACCCGCGGATGAACATCCTGGAGCAGCTCGTCTACTTCGCCGGCCTCTACGGCGTGCCAGAGGATCGCGCGATCCGCGAGGCCCGCTCGTGGCTGGCCCGGTTCCGGGTCCCGGAGTTCGCCGACCGCCGGGCCGAGGAGCTATCCAAGGGCAACCAGCAGAAGGTCCAGTTCCTCGCCGCCGTGCTCCATAACCCGGACGTGCTGCTCCTCGACGAGCCATTCACCGGCCTCGACCCGGTGAACGTCGCGATGCTCCGCGAGGCCCTCCTCGAGCTCCGCGACCAGGGCAAGACGATCATCCTCTCGACGCACCAGATGGAGACGGTCGAGGCGATGTGCGAATCCGTCGCGATCGTCGATCGTGGGCGGGTCGTCGTTGGTGGTCGCCTGCGCGACGTCAAGCGCTCGACCGGGCGGCGCATGGTCATCCTGTCGGTCGAGGGCGACCACCGCCTGCCGTGGCTGGCGGGTGTCCACGGCGCGCGGATCCTGCGGCCGGGCATCGAACGGGCCGAGATCGAGATCGACGCCGGCGTCGAGCCCGATGCGGTCCTGGCGGCCGCGCTGGCGGCCGGTGCCCGGGTGCTTCACTTCGAGGTTGCCGACGCTTCGCTGGAGCAGGTATTCATCGATCACGTCGGCCGGCCGGCGGGTGAGGAAACGACGCTCGCCGAGGCCACTGTCGACGAGGACGCGGCGTGACGACTCCGCTTCGAAGCGGCGATGCGCGGCGCTCCGACCCACTCCTGCCCAACGCCTGGATCGTCGCGAAACGCGAGTACCTCGAGCGGATCCGGAGCCGCCTCTTCTACGCGTCAACGCTCCTCCTGGCGACGCTCGCCGTGCTCGTTGCGTTCGCCCCCGTGTTCGTCCGCCTCGTCGACCGGGGCACGTCGACGACGATCGCCGTCCAGTCCCCGGAGCCGGCGCTCGTCCAGCGTTCGATCAATGTCATGTCCGGCGTCCTCAATGCCACGGCCGGCGGCGGTCGAACCGACACGTACGACTTCGTCAAAGCGCCGCCCGAGATCGACCTCTACGCCGCGATCCAGGAGGGCACCTACGACGGTGCGATCCTCGCAGTCCGCGATTCGGAGGGTCGCATCGACTTCACGTTCCTGACGGGCGAGGGCATCGCGGCCGACCGGACGCAGCTCGTCGGCATCGGTGCGCTCGGTGTCGCGATCCTCGACTGGACTGCCGCGAACGACACCTCGGGCGGCCCGGAGTTCCAGATCCCGACGGTCGATGTCATCGCGGCGGC
>Ga0075428_100000127_pt1 | contig 66187 bp, 29 predicted proteins | sample RhiMetdeltSRZDD2_FD_75291 | JGI IMG/M metagenome (GOLD analysis project Ga0075428, IMG submission 75291) | Populus rhizosphere microbial communities from Tennessee, USA - Rhizosphere MetaG P. deltoides SRZDD2 | ecosystem: Host-associated > Plants > Roots > Rhizosphere > Soil | place: USA... | reverse complement strand
ATCGGCGCTCCCGGCCTGTGGCTCAAGGACGAGTCCGTTCACCCCACGGGCACCACCAAGGACAGGATGGCCGCCGCGGTCATCGCGGTGTTCCGCCAGTTCGGCATCACCGAGTTCGTCGCCGCCAGCACGGGCAACAGCTCCACTGCCCTGGCCCGGGCGGTCCAACGCGACGGGTCCATGCGGGCACATTTCTTCTGCGGGGCCGAGTTCCGCCGGTTTCATGACTTCGAGCCGGACGACCGGGTCACCTTGACGGTCGTCGAGGCCAATTACGCCGCGGCCAGCGCGGCGGCCAAGGCGTTCGCCGGGGCCAACGGATTCCGTTGGGAGGGAGGCTATTTCAACTGGGCCCGGCGTGAGGGGCTCAAAATCGCTTACCTGGAGGCGTTTGACGCTCTTGAGCACCAACCCGACGTTGTGGTGCAAGCGATCAGCAGCGGCATGGGGATGGCGGCGGCCCACAAGGGCGTGCGCGAGTTCCAGCAGGTGGGCCGGATGACCCGGATGCCGCGATTTCTCATGGTGCAACAGGACACCTGCGCCCCGATGGCGCGGGCCTGGGCCGAAGGCCGCGCCGAACTCACCGACGCCGACGTGGTCGAGCAGCCGACCGGTCTGGCCACCGCGATCCTGCTCGGCGACGCCCGGGCCACCTACCCGTACATGGCCACGATCGCCAAGGACAGCGGCGGCAGCATCGTCGCGGTCAGCCAGCGGGATCTGGTCTCGGCCCGCCAACTGCTGGCCGACCTGGAAAAAATCGATGTGTGCTACTCGGCCGCGGCGACAGTCGCCGCAGTCCGTGCCGAAGCTCAAGCCGGGCGGATCGATCCGGGCGAAACCGTCTTGGTGAACCTGACCGGTCGTCACGGCTGACCTCTCGCCACCACCATCCCTCAGGCAGAAACCGGGTTTGTCACCATGGATGCTCTCCTCACCAAGGAACAGCAGAAGCAGCGCGCCGAGTTCAGGTCCTTCGCCGACGAGGCGATCGCGGGCCGGGCCGACGACATCGACCGCCGCCAGATCCTGCCGGCCGAGCTGATCCAGGGCCTGGCCGCGGCGGGCTACCTGGCCGCGATGATCCCTCAGGAGTGGGGTGGCGCCGGCCTGGATCCGGTGAGTTACGGGTTGCTCAGCGAGGAGTTGGGGCGCGCCTGCCAGAACGTGCGCAACTTCGTCGCCGTCGACGACATGGTGGCGCACTCCATCTGGCGTTGGGGGACCGAGGCGCAGCGCCAGCGCTGGCTGCACGGCATCGCCGGCGGCACCATCGTGGGCGCCTTCGCCCTCACCGAGCCGGGCATCGGCAGCGACGCCAAGAACGTCACCACCACGGCGGCCGAGGCGGGCTCCGACATCGTCCTCGATGGACACAAGAAGTGGATCAGCTTCGGGCAGATCGCCGACGTGTTCCTGGTCTTCGCCAAGTTTCAGGGCAAGCACACGGCTTTCTTGGTACCGCGCGAGTCCGCCGGGCTTCGCATAGAGCCGATCCGCGATCTGCTCGGCCTGCGCGGCTCCATGCTCGGCGAGCTGTTCTTCGACGGCTGCCGGATCCCGGCCGCGGACATGGTGGGCCGGCCCGGGATGGGCCTGACCTTCGTGGCATCGTCCGCATTGGACATCGGCCGGTTCAGCACCGCCTGCGGTTGTGTCGGGCTGGCCCAGGCCTGCCTGGAGGACTCGGTGCGTTACGCCGATCGCCGGGAGCAGTACGAAACCCCGATCAAAAACCATCAGCTGGTGCAGCGGATGCTCGCCGACATGCTCGTCAACACCGGCGCCGCCCGGCTGATGTGCTACCACGCGGCGGTGGCCAAGTCCCAGGGCGATCCCGACGCGGTCAACAAAACCCTGATGGCCAAATACTTCGCGTCGGTGGCGGTCAACCGGGCCGCGGCCGACGCGGTGCAGATCCATGGCGCGCAAGGCATCGGCGCCGAGAGCTCGGTGCAGCGCTACCTGCGCGACGCGAAGGTGATGGAGATCATCGAAGGCACGACTCAAATCCACCAAACCATCCTCGGCCACTACAGCGCGACGGCGGCGATTTGAATGTCCAGCCTTGTCGACCTCCTGCGCGGGCGAACCGGCGAAACCACGCGTGAAACCATGCGGTCGCCGGCCTACTCGTTCCTCACCGCGGACGGCCTCGCCTGCTGGTCCTACAGCGATCTGGACCGGCGGGCCCGCGCGATCGCGGCCGTGCTGGGGCAGCGTTGCGACGCCGGCGACCGGGCCCTGCTGCTGATGCCGCCGGGTCTTGACTACGTGGCGGCGTTCTTCGGCTGCCTGTATGCCGGGGTCATCGCCGTGCCGGCCTATCCCCCGGCGACGGGCAAGGCGGCTCGTGGCCTTCCCCGCATCGAGGCCATCTGCGCCGACGCGCGGCCCACGGTGGCGCTGACCGTCTCGGCCATGCTGGCGCAGGGCGAGCAGATCTCGGCTACCAGCCCGGTGCTGGCCAAGCTGACCTGGATCGCGTGCGACGACCTCGCCGCCGGCACAGAGGACGGTTGGCGGGAACACGGGCCGTCCCCGGACGATCTGGCCTTCCTGCAGTACACCTCCGGCTCCACCGCCACGCCCAAGGGCGTCATGGTCAGCCATGGCAACCTCATGCGCAACGGCGCGGACATCCAGCGCTTCTTCCACCTCACGCCGGACAGCAAGGCGGTCATCTGGCTGCCGCCCTACCACGATATGGGCCTGATCGGCGGGATCCTGCAGCCGCTGTACACCGGCTACCCGGTGATCCTGATGGCGCCCAACGACTTCATCCAGCGGCCGTTCACCTGGCTGCGGGCCGTCTCCGAGCACGGCGCCACCGTCAGCGGCGGGCCCAGCTTCGCCTATGACCTGTGCGTGCGGCGGATCACCCCGGAGCAGGTGGCGCAGCTGGACCTCGGCTCGTGGACGGTGGCGTTCAACGGGGCCGAGCCGGTGCGCGCCGATGTCCTGGACCGCTTCACCGCCACCTTCGCCCCGGCCGGTTTCGCCCGGCGCTCTTTCTTCCCCTGCTACGGCCTGGCCGAGGGCACGCTGATCGTCTCCGGTGGCCGGCCGCTCGACGAGCCGATAGTGCGCCCCGCCGACACCGCCACACCGGGCGCCTTGCCGCTGGTGGGTTGTGGCCAGGCCAGTCCCGATCAGCGTTTGCTCATCGTCGATCCGCACACGCACGAGGTTCGCCCCGGCGGGCAGGAGGGCGAGGTGTGGGTCGGCGGGCCGAGTGTGGCCCAGGGCTACTGGGGACGCGAGGAGGAGACCGAGCAGACCTTCCGCGCCCGCCTGGCCGGCAGCGGTGACGGGCCGTTCCTGCGCACCGGCGACCTCGGTCTCATCGAGGGAGACCAGCTGTACATCACCGGCCGGATCAAGGATCTGCTGATCCTGCGCGGCGTGAACCACTACCCGCAGGACCTCGAGCACACGGCGGCCGAAGCGCATCAGGCTTTGTCGCCCAACGGCGGCGCGGCGTTCACGGTACCCCTTGATGGTGAAGAACGTCTCGTCATCGCGCACGAGGTTTCGCCGCGACAGACCGATGACGAGCTGCACGAGGTGATCGAAGCGATCCGGGCGGCGATCGGTGAACGGCACGAGCTGTCCCCTCATGCCGTCGTGTTGCTGCGCACCGGTGGGCTGGCCCGCACCTCCAGCGGCAAGGTGCAGCGGCAGGCCGTGCGCCGCGCCTACCTGGCCGGTGAGCTGGCCGTGCGGGCGGTGCGGGTCTACGACACGGCCGAATCCGGTGCCCGGCTGGACATCGGAATCCTGCGCTCGGGCGACGCGGCGGCGCGCACGGCGCACCTGACCGAGTTCGTCACCCTCTATGTCAGCGCCCGCACCGGCATCGCACCGTCCGATGTGGACCTGGACCGCACCGGCTCGGCCAATGGCCTTGATTCGCTTGCCCTGGTGGAACTGCAGCACGCGCTGGAACTTTCGCTCGCGGTCGCGGTCGATCCGGCGGCCCTGCACCTGCACAGCCTGTCCGACCTGATCGCGCTGATCGAGCCGGCGGCCCCGGATCGCCCGGCAACACCGACCGTAAAACGCGACTCGCAACGGCTGGGTTACGGCCAGCGCGCGATGTGGTTCCTTGACCAGCTGACCGGGGCCGACACCGCCTACAATCTGACGGCGGCGGTGCGCCTCGATCGGGAGATCGACGTCGACGCCGCCCGGCGGGCGCTGCAGCGCATCGGCGAGCGGCACTGCATGGTGCGGGCGAGCTTTTCCCACGGCGATTCCGGCCCGATGCAACGCATCGGGGCCGGCGGGGTGGAGCTGATCCACGAGGAGCTGACGGACTGGAGCCGGGAAAGCCTCGACGAGCGGCTGCGCGAGGTGGCGCACACCCGGCTGTCGCTGGCCGACGGCCCGCTGACCCGGGCGTGGCTGTGGACCGGGGCCGGGCAGCGACCGATCCTGGTCGTGTTGGCCCACCACATCGTCAGCGACTTCTGGTCGCTTGTCCTGCTGCTCAAGGAGTTCGCGACGCTCTACCGCGAGGCGGTCACCGGGGTTCCGGCCGGCCTGGCACCACCGGCCGATTACCGCGACTTCGTGACCGGGCAGGACTCCTATTTGGACAGTGCGGCCGGCCACGCGGCCGCGCGGTACTGGCATCAGCAGCTGGGCGGGGAACTGCCGCTGCTGTCGCTGCCCACCGACCGGCTGCGCCCCGCGGTGCAGTCCTACCGCGGCGCCACGCGCACCTTCCGGCTCGACGCCGAGGTGATGGCACAGCTCAAAGAGCTTGCGGCGGCGTGCGGCGTGACGCTGTACACCTTGCTGTTAAGCGCTTTTCAGGTTTTCCTGCACCGCTACTCAGGGCAGCCGGAGATCGTCGTCGGCTCCCCGACGTCGGGTCGCACCCGGGCCGCCTTCGCCAACACCGTGGGGTACTTCGTGAATCCGGTCGCGGTGCGCGGCCGGTTCGACGGCAACCCCACCTTCCGGTCGTTCCTGGCGGCCACCGATCGCCTGGTGCGAGAGGCCTTGGCGCACCAGGCCTACCCGTTCGCCCTGCTGGCCGAGCAGCTGCAGCCGGTGCGCGATCCGGGCCGCTCGCCGGTCTTCCAGACGATGTTCATCTACCAGCAGGCGCCGATGGGAGCGCCCGCCGAACTGGGTTTGCTTGCCGTGGGGCAGCCCGGCGCCCGCTTCGAGATCGCCGGGCTCGGCTTCGAGTCCGTGCCGGTGCCGCAGCAGACCGCGCAGTTTGATCTGACCTTGGCCATCGCGGAGGGCGAACGGTTCGCCGGCTCGTGGCAGTACAACGCCGATCTGTTCGATGAGACCACCGCCGAGGCGATGATCGCCAACTTCCAGGCGCTGCTTTCGGGTATCGCCGCGGCGCCCGATGAGCCGGTGGACCGGCTGCCGATGCTTGACGCCGCCACGCGCCACCGGATCCTGCGGTCCTGGAACGAGACTTCGGTCGCGTACCCGCAAAACCTCTGTGTCCACAAGGCTTTTGAGACGATGGTCGCGGCCGCTGCGGACTCTGTCGCCGTGGTGCACCGCGATGAGCAGATCACCTACCGGGAACTCGACACCCGCGCGGACACGATCGCCCGGCACCTGATGGCCCACGGCGTGGGCAGCCAGAGCCGGGTGGGCATCTGCGCCGACCGTTCGATAGCGATGGTGGCGGGGCTGCTGGGCATTCTCAAGGCCGGCGGATGCTATGTGCCGCTTGACCCGGCGTACCCGGCCGACCGGCTCACCCTGATGATCGAGGATGCCGGGATCGCCGCGTTGGTCACCGAGGCGGGCGTGGCCGGCGTGCTGCCGCCGCTGACCGTCCCGGTCCTGGATCTGGAGCAAGTCCCAGCGGCGCCACAGATTTCGCCGCCGGATGTCCACTCCGGACAGCCCGCTTACGTGCTGTACACCTCGGGTTCGACCGGCAAACCCAAAGGCGTGGTGGTCAGCCACCAAAACGTCATCAACTTCTTCGCCGGCATGGATGAGCGGGTCGGGTGCGGCCCGCGCGACACCATGCTCGCGGTCACCAGCATCTCGTTCGACATCTCCGTGCTGGAGTTGCTGTGGACGCTGTCGCGCGGCGCCCGCGTCGTGCTGGCCGGGCCGCAGGATCTGAGCCGGGGCCGGGCCGCCCGCGCCAGAAAGCCGATGGATTTCAGCCTGTTCTACTTCGCCAGCGCCGACACCGCCGACTCCGCTGACAAATACCGCTTGGTCCTTGACGGCGCCCGCTTCGCCGACACCCACGGCTTCAGCGCGGTGTGGACGCCGGAGCGGCACTTCCACGAGTTCGGCGGCCTGTATCCCAACCCGTCCGTGCTCAGCGCCGCCATCGCCGCCATCACCGAACGCGTCGGCATCCGCGCCGGCAGCGTGGTGCTGCCGCTGCATTCCCCGCTGCGGGTGGCCGAGGAGTGGGCGGTGGTCGACAACCTGTCCCACGGCCGGGTCGGGATAGCCTTCGCCTCCGGCTGGCACGCCAACGACTTCGCCTTCTTCCCGGACCGGTTCGCCGACCGCAAGCGCCACATGGACGAGGGCATCGAAGCGGTACGCAAGCTGTGGGCCGGAGGCGGCATCACGGTGACCGGCGGCGCCGGCAACGAGATCGACGTCCGCGTCTTTCCCGCGCCGATCCAGCCGGACCTGCCGATCTGGGTCACCGCCGCCGGTGCCCCGCAGACATTCACCAAAGCCGGCCAGATGGGCGCCAACGTGCTGACCCACCTTCTGGGGCAGAGCGTCGAGCAGGTGGCCGCCAACATCTCCGCCTACCGCGCGGCCCGCCAGGCCGCCGGTTTCGACCCGCAAACCGGTGTGGTCACGCTGATGCTGCACACCTATCTGGGCCAGAGCGTGGCGGAGGTCCGCGATCTGGTCCGGGTCCCGTTCACGCAGTACCTGCGAAGTTCGGTCGGGCTCATCGACAACCTCATCAAGAGCATGAAGCTGCCCCTGGACCTGGCCACCATGACCGAGGAGGACATGGCCGCCCTGCTGGATTTCGCGTTCGAGCGTTACTTCGAGACCAGCGCGCTGTTCGGCACGGTGGAATCGGTGCAGCCATTGGTGCAACGGCTTGGCACCCTCGGGGTGGACGAGATCGCCTGCCTGATCGACTTCGGGCTGCCCGGCGACACCGCGCTGGAGGGCCTGCCCAAGCTGGCGCGGCTGCGGCAGCTCAGCTCCGCTAGCGATGAGGCCACCGACTCGTGGGCAATCGACAAGCTGATAGCCGCGCACCGACCCACGCTGATGCAGTCGACGCCTTCGATGATGCGCATGCTCACCCTGGACCCGGCGGCTATGAAGGGGTTGACGTCGTTGCGGGCGTTGCTGCTTGGCGGGGAGGCGATGCCGCCCGCGCTGGCCGCGGAACTGCTGGAAATGTTGCCGGCCAAGCTGATCAACATGTATGGCCCGACGGAGACCACGATCTGGTCGGCCACCCACGAGGTGAGCTCCGCGCAAGGGGCCATCCCGATCGGCCGGCCCATCGCCAATACACAGATGTACATCCTCAACGACATGCTGGAGCCGGCGCCGCCGGGCGCCGCCGGCGACCTGTACATCGGCGGCGACGGGGTGGCGTGGGGCTACTGGAGGCGGCCCGGCCAAACGGCTTCGAGTTTCATTCCGGACCTGTACGGAGGCCGGCGCGGCGGGCGGCTTTACCGCACGGGCGATGTGGCCCGGTACCGTCCAGATGGGACGATCGAGTTTCTCGGCCGCGATGACCGCCAGGTCAAGGTGCGCGGGTTCCGGATCGAGCCGGGCGACATCGAGGCGGCGCTCACCCGCCAGGAAGGTGTCAAGGAGGCCGTCGTCGTGGCCCGCGAGGACACCCCGGGCGATGTGCGGCTGGTCGCCTATGTGGTGGCCGCGCCCGGGGCGCAACCGTCAGCTGACGATCTGATCCGGGCGATGCTCACCCAGCTGCCGTCCTACATGGCCCCCAGCGCAGTCATGCTGCTGCCCGAGTTTCCGCTCACGGCCAACGGAAAAGTCGACACGCGAGCGCTTCCCGCGCCGGGCGGGGGCAAGCGGGCGGCGCCGGTGCCGCCGAGCACGGAGCTGGAGAACCGCATCGCCGCGATCTGGCGTGAGGCGCTCGGTCTGGAGACGGTCGGCGTGTACGACAACTTCTTCGATCTCGGCGGGCACTCGCTGCTGATGGCCCAGGTGCATGCCCGGCTTCAGGCGATGGCCGGAATCCAGCTGCCGTTGATCAGGCTGCTGGAGTACCCGACGATCAGCGCCCTGGCCGATTTCCTCGGCAAGGAAACCGACGCCGCCGGCGCCTCCGATGCTTTGCAGGCCAGCCAGGACAGGGCGCGCCTGCAGCGCTCCCGCCGCCGCACGAGCCCTGAGGGAGCCGGCCGGTGAACGAAAACGACATCGCCATCGTCGGCCTGGCGGGCCGGTTCCCGGGAGCGTCCGATGTGGACACGTTCTGGGCCAACCTGTGCGCGGGCACCGAGTCCATCCGGCGCTTCACCGACGAGGAGCTGCTCGCCCTGGGCGTGCCCTCGGACCTTCTGGGCCGGCCGGACTTCGTCAAGGCCGCGCCGGTGCTCGACGACGTCGCCGGATTCGACCACGCGTTCTGGGGATACTCGCCGCGCGAGGCCGAGCTGATGGATCCGCAGCAACGCTTGTTCCTGCAGACCGCGTGGGCCTCGCTGGAGCACGCCGGATACGACCCGCTGACCTATCCCGGGCTCATCGGGGTCTTCGGCGGCATGGGCCTGAGCACCTACCTGCTGTTCAACCTCGCGGGCAACCCGGCGGTGCGGGAGTCGGACACGCCGCTGGCCATGCTCGGCAACGACAAGGACTTCCTGAGCACGCGGGTGTCGTACCACCTCAACCTGCGCGGCCCCAGCATCACCATCCAAAGTGGATGCTCCACGTCGCTGGTCGCCGCCCACCTGGCCTGCGACAGCCTGCTCAACTTCCAGTGCGACATGGCTCTGGCCGGCGGCGCGACGATCGCGGTGCCGCAACGCACCGGCTACCTCTACGTGCCCGGCGGCACGGCCTCACCCGACGGGCACTGCCGCGCCTTCGACGCCGACGCCGGCGGCACGCTGTTCGGCAGCGGCGTGGGTGTGGTGGTGCTCAAGCGGTTGGCCGACGCGATCGAGCAACGCGACACGGTCTATGCGGTAATCAAAGGCTCGGCCGTCAACAACGACGGCGTCAACAAGGTCGGCTTCACCGCGCCCAGCATCGAGGGCCAGGCCGAGGTCGTGGTGCGGGCCCAGCACGTGGCCGACGTCGACCCCGCCACCATCGGCTATATCGAGACGCACGGAACCGCCACCAAGCTCGGCGACCCGATCGAGGTAGCCGCCATCACCCGCGCGTTTCGCGCCGCCACGCAGGAGAAAGCCTTCTGCGCCATCGGTTCGGTGAAGACCAACGTCGGGCACCTCGACACCGCCGCCGGTGTCGCCAGCCTGATCAAGGCCACGCTCGCGGTGTACCACGGAAAAGTCCCGCCCTCGCTGAACTTTCACCAGCCCAACCCGCAGATCGACTTCGAGCATAGCCCGTTCTATGTCAACACCGAACTGTCGCCGTGGCCGATCAATCATGGCGCCCGCCGCGCCGGGGTCAGCGCGTTCGGGTTCGGCGGCACCAACGCGCACCTCGTGCTGGAACAGGCCCCGCAAGCGGTGCCGGGACCAGCTCCCGACCGGCCGCAGGTGATCGTGCTTTCGGCCAAGAGCCCGGCGGCGCTGAGCGCGATGACCGAGCGGCTGGCCGAACACCTTGAGCGGCAACCGGACACGAGCCTGGCCGACGCCGCCTACACTCTGCAGCGTGGCCGGGCGGTGCTGGAGCACCGGCGTTGCCTCGTCGCCGCGGACGTGACCGAGGCGATGGCGTTGCTGCGCAACCCTTCCCCTTGGGTCCGGGACCGCCGGCAGATCAAGCAGGGCCGGCCGGTGGCGTTCCTGTTCTCCGGGCTCGGCGACCAGTACGTCGGCATGGCGCAAGGCCTTTACGAGCGGGCCCCGGCTTTCCGCGCCGCCTTCGACGAGTGTGCCGAACTGCTGCGGCCTCTGCTGGGGATAGACATTCGCCATATTGTGTACCCCGAAGGCCGCGAGCCGGGGCCGGCCACGAATCCCAAAGCGGGCCTTGACCTCAAGGCGATGCTGCTTGGTGTGCAAGGGGAGGCGCGCATCGAGCAGACCCGGCTGGCCCACCCGGTCCTGTTCGCCGTGGAGTATGCCCTGGCGCAACAGTGGCTGGCGTGGGGCGTGCGTCCCGCCGCCCTCATCGGCCACAGCCTCGGCGAGTATGTCGCCGCCACGATCGCCGGAGTATTCGCGCTCGCCGATGCACTGCTGCTCGTGGCGAAACGCGCCGAACTCATTGAGGCGCAACCGGGTGGGGCCATGCTGGCCGTACCGTTGGGCGCCGACGAGACCCAGCGGCTGCTCGGCCCGGAACTGTCGGTGGCGTTGCTCAACGGTCCATCCCTGACCGTCGTGGCCGGGGCCGAGGAGCCCATCGCCGAACTCGAGGCCAAACTCGTCGCCTCAAACCTGGCCTGCCGCAGGTTGCGGGCCGGCCACGCGTTCCATACCGCCGCGCTGTCACCGATCGTGGAGCCCTTCGTCAAGCTGGTGGCCTCGGTCGGGCGCTCGGCACCGCAGATCCCGTATCTGTCCAATGTGACCGGCGCCTGGATCACGCCGGACGAGGCGACCGATCCCGAGTACTGGGGCGCTCACACCGCCAGCCCCGTGCGCTTCGACGCCGGCCTGGCCGAGCTGTGCCACCAGCGCGACCAGGTGCTGCTGGAGCTTGGCCCGGGCCAGTCGCTGAGCGCTCTGGCCGGCGAGCACCTCGAGCGCACCGGCCGGGGCCAGGATTGCGTGGTGCTGCCGTCGCTGCGCGCCTCGTACGACACCCGGCAGACCGACGAAGTGTTCCTGCTCGACGTGCTCGGCCAGCTGTGGCTGGCCGGGGTGAACGTTGACTGGGATGCCGTGCACGACCGGGACCGGCCTCGGCGCATCGCGCTGCCGACCTATCCCTTTGAGCGCCACCGCGCCTGGATCGACCCGGACACCACGGCCGCGTCGCGCCGATCGGCGCCGTCGGGGCGCCACGGCGACCCGGACGACTGGTTCCTGGCGCCGGTCTGGCGGACCCGGCCGCCGTCACGGCCGCGGGTCAAGCCGGTGGCGCAGCGGTGGCTGGTCTTCTCCGACGGCTCGGCGCTGGCCCGGGAACTGGTGGGCCGGCTCCACGTTGAGGCGACCTCGGTGGTGACCGTCGAAAGTGGACAGGGCTTCGAGCGCCTCCGCGGCTCGGCCTACCGGATCGATCCCGCGCAGGCCGAGGGGTATGAGCGGCTGTGCGCCGGGCTGCGTCACGACGGCCTGGCGCCGGATCAGGTGCTGCACCTGTGGGGCGGCGACGAGGAGGCGACCGGCTTCGACGAGGCGCAGCGGCTCGGGTTCTACAGCCTGGCCTACCTCACCCGAGCCCTGGCTTCCCTGCCGGGCCACGCGCGGCTGTGGGTGGCCGCGCGCGGCATCGTCGCGGCCGAAAGCGCTGATGTGCTCAGGCCTGAGGCGGCAACCGCCCTGGCCGTGGCCAAGTGCGCACCACAGGAGTACCCGAACCTCAGCCTCGGCTTCATCGACCTCGGCCCGAGCACCGCAGCGGTAGGCGCCCAAGCGGCGCCCCGCCCCAGCACCGCAGCGGTAGGCGCCCAAGCGGCGCCCCGCCCGAGCACCGCCACGACCGACCAGACCGCGTTCCGCTCAAGCACCGCCACCGCCGAGGCGGCCTTCCGCCCGCGCGATACAGCCATTGGCCGGACCGCCGAGCACCTGCTGGATCTGTTCGCCGAGGGCCCCGACGACCGGTTGATCGCCTACCGGCGCGGCCGGTTGCTGCTGCCCGACTTCGCTCCGGCGACACTGGCGCCGCAGGCGTTTCCGCTGCGGCCCGAAGGCGTCTATCTCATCACCGGTGGCCTCGGCCAGATCGGGCTGGCCCTCGCCGAACAGCTGGCCCGGCAGGCCCGGGCCCGGCTCGTCCTGATTGGACGGTCGGCCTTTCCGGACCGCAACCAGTGGCCGCAATGGCTTCGCACGCATGATGCCACGGACAGCACCAGCCGCCGGATCCAACGCCTCCGACGCATCCTGGATCTCGGCGCCGACGTGCTCATCCTCAAGGCCGACGCCTCACGGCCGCAAGCGCTGCGCGCCGCCGTCGTCCAGGCCGAGGAGCACTTCGGTGCGGTGCACGCGGTGGTGCACGCGGCCGGCATCGGCGGAGCGCGCGCCTTCACCATGCTCGCCGAGACCTCACCGCAACGCTCGCAGCCACAGTTCAGCGCCAAAGTGCTTAGCTGCCAGGCGCTGGCCGAGGTGCTCGGCGACCGGCCGCTGGACTTCTGCCTGCTGCTGTCCTCCAACGCGGCGCTGCTGGGTGGCATCGGCGGCTCGACCTACACCGCCTGCAACATCTTCGTCGACACCTTCGCCGAAGCGCACAGCGCGGCCACCGGCCGGAGATGGATCAGCGTGAACCTCGAGGAGTGGCTGCCCGACGCCGAGGACGCCGATCAGCATAAGTACGAGGTGAGCTTCACCAAGTACGGCATCACCGCCGCCGAGGGCGTCGGGATCGTGCAGCGGGTCGTCGAAGGCGCCACCGGCAGCCGGGTCACCCTGGTCACCGGCGACCTTCAGGAACGCATCGACCAGTGGATCCGCCGCCCGCAGGCCGCGGTGCCACCCGCGCCGGGACAGCGGCGCCACCCGCGCCCGGACCTCAGCGTCGCCTTCGAGGCACCGCAAGGCGAGCACGAGGCGGCCGTCGCCGCGGTCTGGGAGGAGATCCTGGGCATCGAGGCGTTGGGGCGCCACGACAACTTCTACGAGCTGGGTGGGCACTCCCTGCTGGCCACACAGATCGTGGCCCGGCTGCGTGCCGCGCTCAAGGTGGAGATCTCGATGCTGTCGCTGTTCGCCGCGCCCACCGTGGCCGGGTTCGCCGGTGCGGTGCGCGACGCGCAGGCCCTGGATGAGGCGCCGGCCTATCCTCCACTTCGGACAGTGCCGCGCGACGGGGCGCCGGAGCCGTCATATGCCCAGCGCCGGTTCTGGTTCCTCGACCGGCTGGCTCCAGGAAACCCGTTTTACAACATCGCCGATGTGGTACGCATCGAAGGCCCCTTGGACCAAGGCTTGCTGCGGCACGGCATCAACCAGATCATCGCCCGCCACGAGGCCCTGCGGACCACCCTGCGCACCGCCGGGGACGAACCGGTCCAGCACATCGCGGAGACGGTGGAAATCGATCTGACCGAGATAGATCTGTCCGAGGTGGACGCTGATACCCGGCCGGGGCAACTGATGGAACTGGCCCGCGGCGAGGAACGGGCACCCTTCGACCTGGCCGAAGGGCCGCTGATCCGGGCGACCGTGGTGCGGCTGGCCGCCTCGGAGAACATCCTGCTGCTCACCACCCACCACAGCGTCTCCGACGCCTGGTCCACCGGCATCTTCATCCGGGAGCTGGCCGAGCTGTACGCGGCCGGCCAACAGCGACGTCCGGCCGCGCTGCAGCCGCTGCGGCTGCAGTACGCCGATTTCGCGCAGTGGCAACGGGAACTGCTCACCGGTGCCATGCTCGAGCGGCTGCTCGGCTACTGGCGCGGCCACCTCGCCGGGGCGCCCCCGCTGCTGGCGCTGCCCACCGACCTGCCCCGGCCGCCGGTGCAGAGCTTCAACGGCGCGGTGCGGCCGCTGACGATCCCGGCCGAGCTGGTCAGTTCGGTGCGCAAACTCGCATCCGAGCAAGGCTGCACCCTGTTCATGGCGCTGCTGGCCGCCTTCGACTGCCTGCTGTACCGCTACACCGGGCAGCGCGACCTCGTGGTGGGATCGCCCATCGCCGGCCGGTTGCGCCCGGAGCTTGAGGACCTCATCGGCACGTTCGTCAACATGCTGCCGATGCGCGTGCGGGTGGACCCGGACCTCACCTTCACCCAGCTGCTGGCGCGGGTGCGGGAGGTGACACTCGGGGGGTACACGCACCAGGAACTGCCATTCGAGATGCTGGTCGAGGCGATCTCACCGGAGCGCAACCTGAGCCACAGCCCGGTGTTCCAGACGGTTTTCGTGCTACAGAACGCCCCGCTGCCCGACCTCGAACTCGGCGACCTGACGCTGCGGCCGCTGGAGATGCAGGCGTCCACGGCAAAATTCGACCTGCTGTTCATGTTCCGGGAGACCGAGGAGGGCGCGGTCGGGGGCATCGAGTACGCCACCGACCTGTTCCGGCCGGAAACCGTTGCGGCGCTTGGCCAACGCTTCCTCGTGCTGCTGGAGGCGGTGGCGTCCCAACCCGACATCCCCATCGGCGACCTGGATATCCTCACCGACGGCGAACACGCCGAGCTACGCCGGCACAGCCACGGCGAGATGATGGCGACCGGCCCACGAACCCTGGCCGAGCTCCTGTCAGACAGCGCCGCCGCCACCCCCAACCGGATCGCCCTCATCGCCGCGCAGGACGAAACGACGGGTTTGACCTTCGCCGAGATCGAGGCGGCGGCCAACCGGTTGGCGCATGCCTTGGCCGCGCGGGGAATCGGCCCGGGCCGCCGCGTGGGACTGCACATCCCGCGCTCCACCAACACCATCCTGACCCTGCTCGGCGTCATCAAATGCGGCGCCGCCTACGTCCCGCTCGACCCGTCCTATCCGGCCGCCCGCGTCGACTTCATGATCGCCGACGCCCAGCTCGATCTGCTCATCACGGAGACACGCGAAGCCGGGCGGGCGGCCGTGGTCACGCCGCGGGAATTGTGGCGGGAGGCGGAAACCAGGCCCTCGCAGCCGCTGGGGCACATCGCCGGGGCCGAGGATCCCGCTTATGTCATCTACACCTCGGGATCCACCGGCCAGCCGAAGGGGGTGATCGGTCTGCACGGCGGGATGGTCAACCGGCTCGAGTGGATGTGGGCACACTATCCCTTCCAGGACAACGATGTGCTGTGCCAGAAGACCTCACTCAACTTCCTCGACTCGTTCTGGGAGATCTTCGGCCCGCTCTGCCGGGGCGTCCCATTGGTAGTGCTGCCCCACGACATGGTGGCCGATCCGCGCCGCCTGATCGGCGCGCTGGCCCGCCACCGGGTCACCCGCCTGGTCCTGGTGCCCTCGCTGCTGCGCGCATTGCTGGAGGCGCCGGGCAGCCTCGCCGAGCGGCTGCCCGATCTGCGGCTCGTGGTCACCAGCGGCGAGGCCCTGCCGCCGGCGCTGGCCCGTGACTTCCGGGCGGCTATGCCGGGATGCGAATTGCTCAACCTCTACGGCTCGTCGGAGATCTCGGCCGACGTCACCTATCATCCGGTCGGGGACGGCGACGGCGGGCGCGAGGTGGTGCCGATCGGCCGGCCGCTTCGCAACGTCTCGGTGCATGTGCTCGACGAGCGGGGGCGCTCGGTGCCGCCCGGGGCGATCGGCGAGATCTATGTCGGTGGAATGGCTCTGGGGCACGGATATCTGGGCCGCCCGGCGATGACCGCCGAGCGGTTCCTGCCCGACCCGTTCTCGACTCGGCCCGGGCATCGGCTCTTCCGCACCGGCGACCTCGGCCGGATCGGGGCGGACGGCGTGATCGAGTATCGCGGCCGCAACGACCAGCAGGTCAAGGTGCGCGGGTTCCGGATCGAACTGGCGGAGGTGGAAGCGGCCCTGCGCGGGCATCCCGACATCGCCGATTGCCTGGTGGTCAACCGGGGCGATCTGTTGCAGGCGTATGTGGTACCACATAAAGAAATTCAAGCGGAAGCATTGCGAGAGCATCTCGTCCGGGTTTTACCAAACTATATGGTACCCAACGGGTTTGCCTTCCTGGAGGCTTTGCCCCTGACGCCCAGCGGCAAGGTCGACCGCACCGCGCTGCCCCAAGCCACGCCGTTGCAAGCCGATCGCCCGGTGCAGGCGCCGCGCAACGACACCGAGCAGGTCGTCGCGGCCGTGCTGACCGGTTTGCTACAGACCACACAACCGACCTCGCAACCGATCAGCGTGCACGACAACTTCTTCGCCGTCGGCGGCCATTCGCTACTGGCCACGCGGCTGGTTACCCGGCTGACCGAGTACTTCGAGGTCGACATCCCGCTGCGGGTCTTCTTCGAGGAGCCCACGATCGCCGGCCTGGCGGGTTTCCTGCTGGCCGACCCGCACCGGCGGCCCGAGATCGAGCAGCGGGCACCGCTCCTGCTCATGATCGCTCAGATGTCGGAGGACGAGGTGGAGCGGATGCTGGCCGACCCGGCCACCGAAGGGAGGCCCGATGGCGGCGCCTGACCTGACGCACCTGACCGAGCAACGAAAAGCCTTGCTGCACAAGCTGCTGGCCGGCAAAGGCGTTGCCGCGCCGGGACGGGCGGTGATCGAGCCGACCCCGGCCGGTGAGGCGCCCCAGCTGTCGTTCGCCCAGGAGCGCATGTGGTTCTTCGAGCAGCTGGTCCCCGGCACCGCGGTCTACAACCTGCCCGCGGTGATCCGGATGGTCGGCCCGCTGGACCGCCAGGCTTTGCAGTCCGCGCTCGGGGCCGCCCTTGGCCGTCACGACGCGCTTCACGCCAGGTTCGCCTCCGATCGGGGCCGCCCGGCGCTTCGCCTTGCGGGACAAGGCTCGGCGCCGCTCACGTTCCACGATCTGGCTGGCCTTCAAAGCGATGAGGCGCACCGGCTTGTCACCGCGGAAGTGAAGGCCCCCTTCGATTTGGCGAGCGGACCGTTGGTCCGCCTGATGCTGCTGCGCGTCGCCGAGCAGGAACACATCCTCGTGCTCAACATGCACCACATCGCCGGCGACGCCTGGTCGTGGGAGATCATCCTGCGGGACACGGCGCGCGTGTACGCCGCCGGGTCAACCCTTCCGGCGGCGGAACCGGTTCAGTACCAAGACTTCGCACGCTGGCAACGGGCCCGTTACCGCGACGGCGAGCTGGCCGAGCAGCTGGGCTACTGGCGCAAGCAGCTCGACGGCGCACCGGCTCCGCTGGAGTTGCCCTCCGATCGGGTCCGCCCGGCCGCGCCGCGTTTCCAAGGCGCCGTAACGGCTTTCGACGTCGGCCCGGAGCATGTCGCGGCGCTGCGCGAGATCGGCCGGCGCGAGGGCGCCACGCTGTTCATGGTGACGCTGGCCGCCTTCAACGTTCTGCTGCACCGCTACACCGGGCAGAGCGACATCGTCATAGGCACCCCGGCCGCCAACCGCGAGCAGGCGCAGATCCAGCCGCTGGTCGGGCTGTTCGTCAACACGTTGCTGATGCGCACCAGAATGCGTCCGGAGCAGACGTTCCTCGACCTGTTGCGGGATCTGCGCCGGACCGCTACGCAGGCATATGCCAACGCCGACATCCCGTTCGAGAAGCTGGTCGAGGAGCTGGCTCCCGACCGCGGGTTCAGCTCGTCGCCGTTCTTCCAGGTGATGTTCGCCTACCGGGCGGCACCCGCGCTGCAAGACCTCGGTCCGCTGCGGCTGGAGCCGGTCGATGTCCACAATGGAACGGCCAAGCGTGACCTGACGCTGCAACTAGTCGAGACCGGCGACGGCCTGCACGGCCAGATCGAGTACGACACCGACCTATTCGACGCCGCTACCGTCGAACGCCTGGCGGGTCACTACCTTCGCCTGATCGACACGGCCGGGTCCGCGCCCGACGAGCCCGTGGCCACGATGCCGATGCTGACCGTTGCGGAGCGGGAGGCGCTGCACGGGTGGAGCTCGGGTGGGCCCCTCCACAGCGAGGATGCCTTGGTACACCAACGGTTTTCCGCCCAGGCCGGGCGGACGCCCGACGCGGTGGCGGTCGTCGCCGGCCCGGTCACCCTCACCTACGCGGAGCTGGACACCGCGTCCGATCGGCTGGCCGGCGCCTTGGCCGCGCTCGGGGTGGGGCCCGAGGATCCGGTCGGCATCCACCTCGATCGTTCGGCCGATCTGGTGGTGGCCATCCTCGGTGTGCTCAAGGCCGGCGGGGCTTATGTTCCGGTGGACATGGACGGGCCCATGGAGCGCCGGCGGTCCATTTTGGACGATGCCGGGGTGGCCGTGGTCATCAGCCGGGATGCCGGGCCGGCCGGGCCGTGGACGACCGTCGACCCGCTCGCGGCCCACCAGCAAGTGACACCAAGGGTTTCCGTCGATCCAGCGGCCAAGGCCTATGTGCTCTACACCTCCGGCTCGACCGGCAAACCCAAGGGCGTCATCGTCGAGCACCGCCAGCTCATTGGTTATCTCGACGCCATCTTGGAGCGGCTCGACCTGCGCGAGCCGATGGCCTACGCGATGGTGCAGCCGCTGACCGTCGACTCCAGCGTCACCGCGCTGTTCCCGCCGCTGATCACCGGCGGTGTGCTGCACGTCATCCCGCGCGAGCTGAGCCTGGACGCGGCGGCCCTGGCCGACTACTGCCACACCCACGCGGTGGACGTACTCAAAATTGCCCCGTCGCACCTGAGCGCGCTGCAGCGATCCGAGCGGTTCCACCAGATCCTGCCCCGGCGGGTGCTCGTCATCGGCGGCGAGGCATCGGCGTGGGAGTGGGTGCAACGGCTACAGCAAACCAACCCGCGGTGCCGGGTGTTCAACCACTACGGCCCCACCGAAGCGACCGTGGGCGTCACCACGTTCCGGGTCGCCGAGCACCTCGGAACGAGCCTGGTCGTGACCCCATTGGGCTTCCCGCTGCCCGGCACCGACACCCACGTGCTCGACCCGCGAATGCAGCCTTTGCCAGTCGGGGTACCGGGCGAGCTGTTCCTGGGCGGGGTGAACATCGCCCGCGGCTATGGCGGCCAGCCCGCGCTCACGGCGCGCTCGTTCGTCCCGGACCCGTTCGCCGGGGCCGGGCAGCGCCTCTACCGCACCGGCGACATCGTCCGCCGGTTGCCCAACGGCGCCATCGAGTTCCTCGGTCGCACCGACGACCAGGTGAAGATCCGCGGGTACCGGGTGGAGCTGGGCGAGATCGAAAGCGTGCTCAAGACGCACGCGGGTGTGGCCGATGCCGTGGTCGTGGTCCGCTCCGACGAGGGTGCCGAACCACGCGTGGTCGCGTATGTCGTGCTGACCGGCGCTGTTGATCAGGTCGCGGTCCAGGCCCACGCCCAGGCTCAGCTGCCCAAGCACATGGTGCCGTCGAGTTTCGTCGTGCTCGACGCGCTGCCCCTGTCGCCGCACGGCAAGGTCGACCGCAAGGCGCTGCCGGCACCCACCCGCCCGGTTCCGGCCGTACGCCCGGTCGCCGCCCCGGTCACCGCGATGCAGCACACCATCGCGGCGATCTGGTGCGACCTGCTCGGCACCGACCAGGTCGGGGTCGACGAGAACTTCTTCGAAGCGGGCGGCCATTCCCTGCTGCTGGTGCGGTTGCATCACGAACTGCAGGAGGCGGCCGGCAGCCCGTTCCCGTTGGTGGAGCTGTTCAACGCCACCACGATCGCGGCCCAGGCCGACCTGCTATCGCGTTCGGATCCGGGCGGCGCCGCGCGGCAACGGGGCCTGGAGCGCGGCCTGGAGCGCGGCGTTGAGCGGGGCCGCAAGCAGAGCGAGTCGATGCGCCGCCGTGGCCTGCCGGGCGACCGGCCGGCCCGGGCGAGTGGGGAGAGCGATGCCTGAGGAAGAGCGCTTTGATGACAGCCTGGATATCGCGGTCGTCGGGATGGCCGCGCGCTTTCCCAAGGCCGCCAACGTGGAGGAGTTCTGGCGCAACCTGCGTGACGGGGTCTGCTCGGTCACCTGGCTCTCGGATGCCGACCTGGCCGCCGTGGGCGTCGACGCCGCGACGATCGTCGATCCCACCCTGGTGAAGGCGGCGTTCCTGCTGGAGGACAAGGAGTGTTTCGACGCCGAGCTGTTCGGCTACTCGCCGCGCGAGGCCGAACTCATGGACCCGCAGCACCGCCTGCTGCTGGAGTGCGGCTGGGAAGCGTTGGAGCGCGCCGGTTATGACCCGTCGCGCTATGACGGCCTGATCGGTGTCTACGCCGGCGCAGGCATGAGCACCTATCTGATGTTCCATGTGGCCACCCACGGCGACCTGATGGAGACCGTCGGTGGCAACTCGGTGATGTTGGGCAACAGCAACGATTTCCTCGCCACCCGGTTGTCCTACAAGCTGGGCCTGGAAGGGCCGAGCATCAACACCCAGTCGGCGTGCTCCTCCTCCCTGGTGTCGGTGGTGCTCGCCTGCCAGGGTCTGCTGAGCTACCAGTGCGACATGGCGCTGGCGGGTGGGGTCGCCGTCGATGTGCTCAAGGAGCGCGGCTACCTGTACCAAGAGGACGGCCTGTACTCCCCGGACGGGGTCTGCCGCACCTTTGACGCCAAAGCCCAGGGCACGGTCGGCGGCAACGGGGTCGGCCTGGTGGTGCTCAAGCGCCTGGCCGAGGCGGTCCGCGACGGCGACCACGTCCACGCCGTCATCAAGGGCTCGGCGCTGAACAATGACGGCGCGCAGCGGGCGGGATTCACCGCGCCGCGCGCCGACGGTCAGGCGCTGGCGATCACGACCGCGCTCGCCAACGCCGGAGTCGAGCCGGAGACGATCCAGTATGTGGAGGCGCACGGCACCGCCACGATCCTCGGTGACCCGATCGAGGTTTCCGCGCTCATGGCCGCTTTTGCTACGGGTACCAAGGAAAAAGGGTTTTGCGCTCTTGGCTCGGTCAAGCCGAACATCGGTCACCTCGATGCCGCCGCCGGCATCGCCGGGCTCATCAAGACGGTGCTGGCTGTCGAGAATGGACAGATCCCGCCCCTGCTTCACTTCGAGAAACCCAACCCGCGGCTGGAGCTCGACCGCGGGCCGTTCTACATCAACACCGAGTTGCTGCCGTGGCCCCAGAATAGCGGGCCCCGGCGGGCCGGCGTCAGCTCGTTCGGGCTGGGCGGGACCAACGCCCACGTCGTGCTGGAGCAGGCACCCCCACTCGAAATGGTGGATCCGGACGGCTCGGCGCAGCTGCTGGTGCTCAGCGCCCGCAACGAGCAGGCGCTGGAGCGGCTCACCGACCGCATCGCCGACTATCTACGCACCGGCGGCGCTCGCCTCGCAGATACGGCCTTCACCTTGCAGACCGGCCGCAAAGCCTTGCCGCACCGACGGATTCTGGTCGCCGCCTCGGCCGCCGATGCCGCCTCGGCGTTGGGGCAGCGCGACGGCGGGCGTGTCCTGTCCGCCGTGGCGGGCAGCGCCGGCAGCCGCTCGGTCGCCTTTCTTTTCACCGGATTCGGCGACCAGTACCCGAACATGGCCCGGCAGCTGTACGATACCGAGCCGGTCTTCCGGGCGGCGCTCGACCGGTGCGCCGGAATCCTTGCGGCCCACCTGGATCTGCGGGCCGTGCTGTTCGCCGACCCGGCCCCTTCGCCGGCCAAGCCCGGGATCGACCTGCGCGGCATGTTGAGCCAGCCGGAGGTGGGTGAGCATCCGCTCAACCGGCCGCTGTACGGGTATCCGGCAATGTTCGCCGTGGAGTACGCCATGGTGCAACTGTGGCACTCCTTGGGTGTACGGCCCGAGGCCATGCTCGGACACAGCCTCGGCGAGCACGTCGCGGCGTGTGTTTCCGGCGTCTTCACACTCGAGGACGCGCTGATGCTCGCCGTGGCCCGGGCCAAGCTGATCGAACAGCGACCCGGCGGCGCGATGCTCGCCGTTCCGTTGGCGGACAACGAAATCAGCCGGTTCCTCGGCGATGAGGTCTGGCTGGCCGCCGTCAACGCCCCCCGCACCTGTGTGCTGTCCGGATCGGTGGCCGCGATCGAGGCGGTGGCCCAAGCCCTTACCGCCGAAGGGGTTGCCTGCCGGCGGGTGGCCACCGAACACGCCTTCCACTCGCCGATGATGCGCCCGGTCGCCGAGCCCTACCTGGAAATCCTGAGCGACGTCACGCTGCACCCGCCAGCGATTCCCTTCATCTCCAACATGACCGGCACCTGGATCACCGCCGAACAGGCCACCGACCCGAAGTATTGGGCCGAGCACATGCTGGGGACCGTCCGCTTCGCCGACGGGATGGAGGTGCTGTGGCGCACACCGGGCGTGGTGCTCGTCGAGGTGGGTCCGGGACAGACCCTGTCCGGTCTGGCGTTGCAGCATCCGTCCAGCCGGCACGCCCCGGACCGCTATGCGCTGCCGTCGATCCGCCCGCGCAGCGTCGCCGACGGCGATCGCGAGTTCCTGCTGCGCTCGCTGGGCCAGCTGTGGTTGGCCGGGGTGGCCGTGGACTGGACGGCGCTGCACCGCGGGCCGCGCCGCCGGGTCACGCTCCCGACCTATCCCTTTGAGCGCAGGCGTTTCTGGCTTGAGCCCCGCCCCGGCGGCGAACCGGGTGGGCAGCGATCGGCCACCCGCCGGGGCGAGATGTCGACGTGGTTTTCCACCGAGTCGTGGCGGCGTCTGCCCGCGTTGGGTGAGCCTTTTGAGCGCATCGCCGGGCAGCGCTGGCTGGTCTTCGCCGACGAGGTCGGGTTGGGCGACGGTCTGGTCGAGCGGCTTCGGGGTTTTGGTGCGCAGGTCACTGTGGTGCGCATTGGCGACTCGTGGTCGCGGGGCGAGCGTGCTTTCACGCTCGATGTGGGCGCCCCGGACAGTTATGCGCGGCTTGCGGCCGCGCTGCGGGATTCAGGCGGGGTACCCGAACGCGTGGTGCATGCGTGGTCGGTCGATGACACCGGGCCGGAGCCGGAGGCTTTGCTGGACAAGACTTTCCACAGCCTCGTCCGGCTTGTCCAGGCCACCGCCGGCGAGCTGATGACCCGCGAGACGCGCTGGGATGTGCTCACCAGCGGGCTGTACTCGGTTATCGGAACCGAACGGCTCAGGCCGGTCAAGGCGACCGTCCAGGGTGTGTGCAAGGTTGCGCCCCAGGAGTATCCGGGCCTGGTCTGCCGGCTGGTGGACGTCGTGGCCGGGCCCGTCTCCGGCGCGCTGGTCGATCAGGTGCTGCGGGAACTGGTGAGCCCGCCGGCCGCCGGGGCGATCGCGCTGCGCGGTGAACATCGTTGGTTGCAGGGCTTTGAGCCGTCGCCGGTGAGTGCGGGTGGCCCGAGCCCGTTGCGGCCCGGGGGCGTCTATCTCATCACGGGCGGGCTCGGCAAGATCGGTCTGGAGCTGGCCCGGGCGATGGCCGATACCGCCCCGGTGCGGCTGGTCCTAATAGGACGCAGTGGCCTACCGCCGGACGGAACCGATCCGGTCGTCCGGGCCGTGCGCGACCTTGAGGCCCGGGGTTCTCGGGTGCTGGTGCTGGCGGCCGACGTGGCCGACGAGCCGCGGTTGCGGGCCGCCGTCGAGCTGGCCGTCAACGAATTCGGTCCGATCAATGGCGTGCTACACGCGGCCGGTGTCACCGGACCCAAGGCCCACCGCCTCCTCACCGAACTCGGCCCGCAGGAGATCGGCTGGCACCTGCGGCCCAAGTTGCACGGCATCTATGCCCTCGACCGGGTGCTGGCCGGCCAGCCGCTGGACTTCGCGGTGCTGTTCTCCTCCATCGCGGCACTGCTTGGCGGGCTTGGCTTCGGCGCCTACGCGGCGGCCAACGCCTTCATGGACGCCTACGCCCGGCAGGGCGGCCACGCGGTGCGCTGGACATCATGGAACTGGGAAGCCTGGCGCTTCCCCGAAGACAACGCGGACACGGCCGGCATCGGCGCCGCGATCCAGGAAATGGCGATCAGCCCGCGCGAGGGCCGCGAGGTGTTCGACCGGCTGCTCTCCATCGACCAGCCGGCGCAGGTCATCATCTCCACCGCCGATCTGGCCCAGCGGGCCCGGCTTTGGTCCGATCCCGTGCACGGCGCCGGCTCGGCGGCCAAGCACTCCCGGCCGAACCTGCGCAACCCTTATGTGGCACCGGGAACCGAGCTGGAGCGGCAGATCGCCGGGATCTGGGCCGACCTGCTCGGCGTCGACCAGGTCGGCATCCACGACAACTTCTTCGAGCTGGGCGGCAGCTCCCTGCTGGGTCTGCAGGTGGTGCACCGGTTGCGCCGCGACCTGGGCCGCGCGGTGCCGTTGACGATCGTCTACGAAGGACCGACGGTGAGCACGCTGGCCCGCCTGATCGACGGTATGGGAGCGGCCCGATGACCGCCGACATCGCCATCGTGGGCATGGCGGGCCGGTTCCCCGGGGCGCGCGACCTCGCCGAGTTCTGGCGGAACCTGCGCGACGGCGTGGAATCGGTGTCGTTGCTCAGCGAGGAGGAGCTGGCCGCGGCCGGGGTGTCCAAACAGGACTATGCGCGGCCGGGCTATGTGCGGGCCGGGGCCCGGCTGGAGGGCATCGACCTGTTCGACGCGGAGTTCTTCGGCTACACCCCGCGCGAGGCCGAGATCATGGATCCACAGCACCGCCTGCTGCTGGAAACTGCTTGGGAGGCAATGGAAGACGCGGGTTACGACCCGTCGCAGGTGGCCGGCGGGGTGGGTGTGTTCGCCGGCGCCGGCGCCAACGGGTACCTGCACAACGTGTACTCCAACGCCCGCGTGGTGGAGACGGTGGGCCAGACCCAGATCCTGCTGGGCAACGAGTTGGGGTTCCTCGCCGCCCGCGTGTCCTACAAGCTCGACCTGCGCGGGCCGAGCATCTCCCTGCGCACGGCGTGTTCGACGTCGTTGGTGGCGGTGCACCTGGCCGCGCACAGCCTGACGCGCGGCGAGTGCGCCCTGGCTCTGGCCGGCGGCTGCTTTGTCAATCTCGGGCAGGATCGCGGGTACCTGTACCAGGAAGGCAGTTTCGTCTCGCCCGACGGGCACTGCCGGCCGTTCGACGCCCAGGCGCAGGGCACCGTGTTCGGCAGCGGCGTGGGCATCGTCGTGCTCAAACAGCTCGCCGACGCCCAGCGCGACGGCGACACCATCCACGCCGTCATCAAGGGATCGTCGGTCAATAACGACGGGGCGGTCAAGGTCGGCTTCACCGCGCCCAGCGTCACCGGCCAGGCCGCCGTCATCGCCGACGCCCTGGCGGCGGCCGGGACACCGGCCGAGTCGATCGGGTATGTCGAGGCGCACGGCACCGGTACTGTGCTGGGCGACCCGATCGAGCTGCAGGCGTTGACCCGGGCCTACCGGCAAAGCACCGACCGCGCCGGCTTCTGCCGGATCGGTTCGCTCAAATCCAACACCGGCCACATGGACGCCGCGGCCGGGGTCGCCGGGCTGATCAAAACGGTGCTGGCGCTGCGGAAGGAGGCGCTGCCGCCGACCCTGCACTTCAGCCGGGCCAACGCCGCCATCGACTTCGCCGGGTCACCCTTCCGGGTGCAGACGGCGCTGGAGCCGTGGCCGCGCACCGGCACGCCCCGGCGCGCGGCCGTGAGCGCCTTCGGTTTCGGCGGTACCAACGCCCACCTCATCCTCGAAGAGGCGCCGGCCAGCCAGCCACCGGCCGCCCGCCGCCCGGCCCAGCTGCTCACCCTGTCGGCGCGCACCCCGCAGGCGCTGGACGCGATGACCGACCGGCTCGCCGAGCACCTGCGCCGGCACTCACCGGATCTGGCCGACGCCGCCTTCACCCTCGCCGCGGGTCGGCACTGCTTCGCCCACCGGCGCGTGGTGGTGGCGTCCACATTGGAGGATGCCATCACCGCGCTGCAGGCCCGGGAACCGGCGCGCATGGTGACCGGCGCGACCACCACCGAGCGGGCCGAGGTCGTGTTCCTCTTCAGCGGCCAGGGCGCGCAGTTTCCCGGTATGGCCCGGGAAATCTACGACGCCGAACCCGTTTTCCGCGACGCCGTCGACTCGTGCGCCGGGCTGCTGCGCCAGGAACTGGGGCTCGACCTACGCGAGGTCATCTTCGCGCCGGCCACCGCCGAGCACGCCGACCGGTTGCGGCAGACCGCTTTGGCGCAGCCCGCCCTGTTCGTGGTCGAGTACGCGCTGGCCATGCTATGGCGCTCGTGGGGCGTCACCCCGGCCGCGATGCTCGGCCACAGCATCGGCGAGTACGTCGCCGCCTGCCTGGCCGGGGTGTTCGACCTCAACGACGCGCTGCACCTGGTGGCGCTGCGGGGCCGGCTGATGCAGCAGCAGCCGACCGGCTCGATGCTCGGCGTCGTGGCCGAGCGAGGCGAACTGGAGACGATGCTGCCCGACGGGCTCTGGCTGGCCGCGCACAACGGTCCGCGCGACTGCGTGATCGCCGGGCCGGACGAGGCCGTCGCCGCCTTCGCCGCCGAGGCCGCCCGGCGCGGCCTGGTCACCCAGCCGATCGCCACCTCGCACGCGTTCCACTCCGGCCTCATGGCGCCGGTGGTGGAACCGTTCGTCGAGGCGGTCGCCGCGGTCGACCGCCACGCCCCGGCGATCCCGTTCGTATCCAACGTGTCCGGGACGTGGATCACCGACGAGCAGGCGCAGGACCCCGGATACTGGGGTCGGCACATCCTGGCCCCGGTCGAGTTCGCCCACGGGGTCACCGAACTGTCCGGCCGCGGCCAGGTGCTGTTGGAGGTCGGTCCGGGGCAAACGCTGGGCAGCCTCGCCCGCCGGGTCCTGGGCAGCACACCCGACCGCCTGATCGCCTCCTCGCTGCCCCACCAGCGCGACCGGCGCGGGGCGCTGGAGACCGTCTACCGGACGCTGGGCCAGCTCTGGATCGCGGGCCGAACCCCCAACTGGGAGGGCTTTTTCGCCCGCGAGCGGCGGCGGAGGATTTCTTTGCCTTCGTACCCCTTCGAGCGCCGCCGGTTCTGGATGGAACCCCAAGCGGTCGGTGCGGCCATCGGCGCAACGGGCCCGTTGCGCCAGAATCTGGACGACTGGTTCTACACCCCATCGTGGGTGCAGTCCCCACCGCCCCGGGCGGAAGAGGCGTCCGGCCCATGGCTGGTCTTCCAGGACCGGACCGGGCTCGGGCCGGCCCTGACCGAGCGCCTCACCGCCCGCGGCGATCGGGTCATCTCCGTCTACATCGGACAGTGGGAACACGATGGTGACACCTTCCACATCGATCCGGCCAGCTCCGCTGACTACCAGCGGCTCATGGACACGTTGCGCACCGATGGAGCACCGCTGCCGCAACGCGTGGTCCACCTTTGGTCGGTAACCGGCGAGCCGGCGCGTGTGCTCGGCGGCCTACAGCGGGAGCAGATCCTGGGCTTCGAGAGCCTGCTGCGGTTGTCGCAGGCGATGAACTCCGCCGGTGACGGCTCGGGCTGCCGGCTGTGGATCGTCAGCAACGGCGTGCATAGCGTCACCGGCGACGAGCACCTCATGCCGGGCAAGGCCACTCTGCTGGGCCCGGTGCGGGTCATCCCGCGCGAGCACCCGGGCTGGCAATGCACCAATGTGGACATCGTCTGGCCCCGGGCGTCCATCGTCGAACAGGTCCTCGGCGAGGTCACCGCCGCACCCGCCGGGGGCTGCGTCGCGTATCGCGGCCGGTACCGCTGGACGCTTAAACACCAACGCATGGCCCTACTCGAAGCCGAGCCGCGGGTTGGCCGAGGCGGTCATATCAGCGCCCATATCAGTGCCGGCGGCGTATACCTGGTCACCGGCGGCCTCGGCGGGCTCGGCCTGGCCATAGCCCGCGACCTCACCCGAGCCGGTGCCCGCGTCCTGTTGACCGGCCGGACCGCGCTGCCGCCCGCCGACCAGTGGGCCGACACAAGCACCGGCACCGGCGGTGGCCGGGTGGCGCAGGTGGTGCGTGAGCTGGCCGAGCTTACCCGGCTGGGGGCTGAAATCCTTGCCGCGCAAGCCGATGTGAGCGACCCGGCCGCGCTGCGCGGCGCGGTCGAACTCGCCGAACGGCGCTGGGGCCAACCGGTCGAGGGCGTCTTCCACGCCGCCGGGGTGGCCGGCGGAGGGCTGATCCAGGTCAAGGAGATGGACACCGCGCGGGCTGTGCTCAAACCCAAGGTGGAAGGCACCGCCGCGCTGCACGAGGTGTTCGAAGGCCGGCCACCCAAGTTTATCGTCCTATTTGGATCCAACGCGGCCAACCTCGGCGACTTCGGCCAGGTGGACTACGTGGCGGCCAACGCCTTTCTCGACGCCTATGCGCATTCCTGCGACGGGCCGACCCGGGTGGTGGCCATCGACTGGGGGCCGTGGCAGGAGATCGGCATGGCGGTCACCACCGAGGTGCCCGAGGGCCTGGCCGCGGTACGGCAGCAGGACATCCTCGAACGCGGAATGACGCCCACCGATGGACTGACCGCGCTGCACCGCATCCTTGACGCGCCGACACCCGCCCAGGTCATCGTGTCGCCGGTCGACCTCGACCTGCTCTTCGAGTCCGCCTTCAACCTGGGCACCGGCTCGGACGGGCTGGCCAAGCTCAAACCGGCCGCCTCGGTCCACGCCCGGCCCGAGCTGGCCACCGGCTACGTCGCCCCGGGCACCGACGCGCAGCGGCGCATCTGCGCCGCCTGGCAGGAACTGCTCGGCGTCGACCGGGTCGGCGTCGACGACAACTTCTTCGACCTGGGTGGCAACTCGCTGGTCGCCATCCAGCTCATCAGCGCGGTCAACCGGGAACTGGACACCCAGCTGACTGTCGCCCGGCTCTACGAGTGCCTGACCGTCGGCCGGCTCGCGGCCGCCATCGAAGGCGCCATCAACGGTGATGCCGGGCCCGGGCCGGCCGACGGCGCCCGGCTCCTCGAGGAGCGCAAGGAGCGCATGCAACAACGACGGCTGCACCAGCAGCAACGCAGGGCGGCCAAAGGCCGGTAGCGCGGAGGAGAAAGTGAGCCATGGGGATTAGCAAAGTCGGTGTCGTCGGAGCGGGAACGGTCGGCCGCGGGGTCGCGCAGTCGTTCGCCCAGTACGGCTACGAGGTCATTCTGATCGACATCTCCGACGACCAGTTGAAAAGCGCCCGCAAGGAAATGGAGGACCTGGCCCGGTTCCAGTCCATGTATGTCGGCAAGACCCAAGCGGGTGGCGGGGATGCGTTGGCGCGCATCACCTTCGACACCGACCTCACGCTCCTGCGCGACGCCGACTTCGTCGTGGAGAACGTCACCGAGAACTGGGATATCAAACGCGACCTCTACCAGAAGCTGGACCCGATCTGCCCGCCGCACGCCATCTTCGCCGTCAACACCTCGGCCATCCCGATCACCCGGGTCGGCTCGGTCACCGGCCGCGCCGAGCAGATCCTCGGGCTTCACTTCATGAACCCGGTCCCGCTGATGAAGATGGTCGAGGTCGTGCGGGGGCACCACACCTCGGCCCAGACCCTGGCGCTCTCCCTTGAGCTGCTTGGCAAAATCGGCAAGGAGGCCGTGGTGGTCGAGGACTACCCCGGCTTCGTCACCAACCGGGTCCTGATGCTGACCATCAACGAGGCCGCGTTCTGCGTGCAGGATCAGGTGGCCTCCGCGGTCGACGTCGACCGCATCTTCAAGGGCTGCTTCGGCCACAAGATGGGCCCTCTGGAGACCGGCGACCTCATCGGCCTGGACACCATCCTCAACTCGCTGACCGTTCTCTACGAGAACTACTGCGACAGCAAGTACCGCCCGGCGCCGCTGCTGCGCAAGATGGTCGACGCCGGGCTGCTCGGACGCAAGACAGGCAAGGGTTTCTACGACTATCCGGCGATGGGCCACGGCGGTGGAGACCACGGCGGTGGGGCCCGATGACAGCTCTACCGTATGCTGAGTATCCCGTCCGCATCGGTGTGCAGATCCAGCCGCAGCGCTGCGGCTACGCCGACATCCGGCGCACAGCCTCCACATTGGAGGAGCTGGGGGTCGACGTCTTGTTCAACTGGGACCACTTCTTCTCCCAGTACGGGCCGCCCGACGGCGAGCACTACGAGTGCTGGACCATGCTGGGCGCCTGGGCCGAGGCCACGGAGCGGGTGGAGTTCGGCCCCCTGGTCAGCTGCCACTCCTACCGCAACCCGGATCTGCTGGCCGACATGGCGCGCACCGTCGACCACATCAGCGGCGGCCGGCTTATTCTCGGGCTGGGCGCGGGCTGGTACGAACGCGATTATCTCGAGTACGGCTACGAGTTCGGCACGGCCGGGACCCGGCTGGAGGCGCTGGGCCAAGGGCTGCAACGCATCGAGAAGCGCTGGGAGGCGCTGATCCCGCCGCCCACCCGACGGATCCCGGTGCTCATCGGCGGCAACGGCGTCAACAAGACGCTGCGCCTGACCGCCGGGCACGCCGACATCTGGCACGGCTTCGGCAAACCCCATGAGATCGCCGAGAAACACGCCATCCTCGACCGGTGGTGCGCCACGGTCGGCCGCGACCCCGGCGAGATCGAGCGCTCGACCCGGGTCTTCCGCAAGTCGCCCGAGGAGGTCGGCGCCGCCTTCCACGCGGTGGGCACGCGGCTGTTCCAGCTCGTCGCCCAAGCCACCACTTTGGACACCGGCTACGTGCGCGACTGGCTGGCCTTCCGCGACGACATGAACCGCGCCCGCCCAAGATCCAGCAAGTTGCCCGGCAATAGCCGCCTCGAAGCGCCCTGGGAGCGCGATTTGCCCGGCAAATCGCGGGATCTTGGAGGGGCGGCATGAGTGTTTGGTTTCGCACCTATCCGGCCGACGGGCTGGTCCGGACCCGGCTGGTGTGCCTGCCCAACGGTGGCGGCGCGGCAACCTTCTACCGCTCCTGGCCCGCCGCGCTGCCCGCCGGCACCGAACTGCTCGCGGTGCGCTATCCGGGCCGGCAGGAGCGGCTGGCCGAACCCCCGCTGGAAAGCGTGGCGCAGATCGTCGACGGCGTCGCCGAGGCCGTCAAACCCTTGCTGGATAGGCCGATCGTCATCTTCGGCCACAGCATCGGCGCCTCCATCGGTCACGAGCTGGCCATCCGCATGGAGGAGGAGTTCGACCATCCGCCGGCGATGCTCGTGATCTCCTCCGGTCGGGCACCGGGCCTGGGCCGGCCACCGCAGCACGGCGAGGTCACCGACGAGGAGATCATCGCCGAGATCGGCCGGCTCGGCGGCGCGCAGGCATCGACCTTCGCCGATCCGGAGTTCCTGGAGCTGCTCATGCCGATGCTGCGGGCCGACTTTCAGGTGCGCGCCGGGTACACGCCCAGCCGCAAGCAGGTCAGCTGCCCGGTGGTGTCCTACGTCGGCGACGAGGACCCGGGCTGCTCGGTCGCCGAGGCGGGATCGTGGTCGGAGATCGCCGCCGTCGAGTTCGACCTGAAAGTGTTCGCCGGCAACCACTTCTACCTCATCCCGCGGCAGGCCGAGGTGCTCGCCGACCTTTCGCAGCGCATCGCGGGACTGAGCTGGTACTGAGTTAGTAAGGACGGGGAGCTAGAACATGGAGCAGTTGGCCGGGATCGCCATCATCGGGATGGCCGGGCGCTTCCCGGGCGCGCCGGATCTGGAAACGTTCTGGGACAACCTGGTGCGTGGCCGGGAGACGATCGCCTTCTTCGGCGAGGACGAGCTGAACGCGGCCGGGGTCCCGGAAAGCCTTTGGCGGCGGCCGAACTATGTGCGCGCCGGAGCGCGCATCGAGAGCTTCGAGCTTTTCGATGCAGGCTTTTTCGGGTACCCGGAAAGCGAAGCGGCCTTCGTCGACCCGCAGCACCGGGTCTACCTCGAGCTGTGCTGGGAGGCGCTGGAAAACGCCGGCTATGACCCGGCCCGTACCGGCGGCCCGGTCGGCGTCTTCGCCGGCGCGAGCACGAGCGCCTATCTGTCCAATGTGCTGGCCAACGTTCACGACGCGGATGCCGGCACAGCAAACGAATTGGGCTTGCTCACCGCCCGGGTCTCGCAGAAGCTTGGCCTGCACGGCCCGAGCTTCCCGGTGCAGACCGCCTGTTCCAGTTCGCTGGTCGCGGTGCACATCGCCGGCCAATCACTGCTCAACTACGAGTGCGACCTGGCGCTCGGCGGCGGTGTCGCCTTCAAGGTGCCGGCCGGGACCGGGTACGAGTTCCAGGACAGCGGGATCATGTCCCCGGACGGGCACTGCCGGCCGTTCGACGCCGCCGCGCAGGGCACCATCTTCACCAACGGCGCCGGGGTGGTGGTGCTCAAACGGCTCGATGACGCGCTGGCCCACGGGGACACCATCCACGCGGTGATCCTGGGCTCGGCGGTCAACAATGACGGCGCGCTCAAGGCCAGCTTCTCCGCGCCGAGCGTGCGCGGGCAGAGCGATGTCATCGCCGAGGCGCTGGCCGTCGCCGACGTGGCCGCCGACACCATCGGCTATGTGGAGGCGCACGGCAGCGGTACCAAGATAGGTGACTCCATCGAGATCCAGGCGCTCACCGCCGCCTACCGGCAGACCACCGACCGGACGGCCTTCTGCGCCATCGGCTCGGTGAAATCCAACGTCGGCCACCTCGACGCCGCCGCCGGCGTCGCCGGCCTGATCAAAGCCGTGCTCTCGCTCCGGCACCAGCGGCTGGTGCCGACCGTACACTTCACCGCGCCCAGCCCCGAAATCGCCTTCGCGACCAGCCCGTTCCGGGTGCAGGGCGAGGTAAGCCCGTGGCCGCGCAACGGTGCGCCACGGCGCGCGGGCGTCAGCGCCTTCGGTTTCGGCGGCACCAACGCGCACGTGATCGTGCAGGAGGCACCCGAGCCGGCGGCGGGCGGACCGTCGCGCGGGTCGCAGCTGGTGGTCCTCTCGGCGCGCAGCCCGGAGGCGTTGGAGCGGTTGACCGACCGGGTCGCCGAGCACCTTTCGTCCACATCGGACATCGAGTTCCCGGATGTCGCCTACACGTTGGCTCGCGGGCGGCGTGCTTTCCGGTACCGGAGAATCCTCATCGCCGACCACGTCGCGGCCGCGACCGATGCGCTCACCCGGCGCGACCCCGCGTCGCAGATGAGCGGGCAGGCCGCGGAGGGCGACCCACCGGTGGCGTTCCTGCTGACCGGGCAGGGCAGCCAGTACCCGGGAATGGCCCGGCAACTGCACGAGCAGGAACCGGTCTTCCGCGAGGCTCTGGACCGCTGCGCCGAGATCCTCGCCGGCCACTTGGGTTTCGACATCCGCGAGGCCATCTTGGCCGCCGCCGGCAGCGAATCGGTCCAGCGCCTGGCGCAAACCGATGTGGCGCAACCGGCCCTGTTCGCCGTCGAGCATGCGCTTGTGCGACTATGGCAGTCCTGGGGAGTCCGGCCGCGGGCGATGCTCGGGCACAGCCTGGGCGAGCTGGTCGCCGCCTGTGCCGGCGGCGTGTTCACCCTCGAGGACGCGCTCAAACTGGTGGCCCTGCGCGGAAAACTCATGCGGGCCCAGCCGCGCGGCGCGATGCTCAGCGTCGCCGCGCCGCGCGAGGACGTGCTCCCATTGCTCACCGAGGACATCGAGCTGGCCGCGCACAACGGCCCCAAGGATTGCGTCGTCTCCGGCCCGACCGAGGCCATCGACGCCCTCGCCGCCCGCCTGGCCGAGGCGGGCGTGCCCGGCCGCCCGGTGGCCACCTCGCACGCCTTCCACTCAAAGTCGATGCGTCCGGTGGTCGCCCCGTTCGTGGAAGCCGTCGCCGCGACGACCCGCCGGGCACCGGCGATCCCGTTCGTGTCCAACGTGACCGGCCGGTTCATCGAGCCCGAGCAGGCGCAGTCACCCGAATACTGGGGACAGCACATCCTGGCTGCGGTGGAGTTCGACGCCGGCCTTCGTACCCTGGCCGAGGATCGCGACCTGATCCTGCTCGAGGTCGGGCCGGGCCAGACGCTGGCCAGCCTGGCCAAGCGCGCGCTGGGGGCGCAAAGGCCTATCCTGTCGAGCCTTCCGCACCAGCGGGACCCGCGCGGCGCCGTCGAGAGCATGCAGCGCACATTGGGCCGGCTGTGGCTTTCCGGGCTGGAGCCGGATTGGGACGGCTACTACGCCCACGAGACCCGCCGCCGCGTGCCCGTGCCCGGCTATCCCTTTGAGCGCAAGCGTTTCTGGCTCGAACGGACGCGGCCTGCGGCCGGCGCGCCGCATCCGCTGCTGGACCGGATGCTGGTCCGCAGTATGGACGAGGCCATCTTCGCCACCGACCTCGCCCTGGATCGGCAGTGGGTGCTCAGCGAGCACAAGATGATGGGCGAGGCGATCGTTCCGGGCACCACCTATCTGGAGATGGCGTCCGCCGCCGCGTCTGTCTACTTCGGACAGCCGGCCACCGGCGTGCACGACGTCGAGTTCCTCGTGCCGTTGCTGGTCAAGGAGGGCGAGGCCAGGCTGGCGCACATCAGGGTCACCGAGGTTGACCCCGTGACGCTGGAGTTCCGGGTGGTGAGCCAGGATCGCACCGGGTCGGGCTGGACCCTGCACGCCCGTGGCCGAGTCGGGATAACGCAACCGCCGCCACCGAGCAAGCGCGACCTCGACGAGTTGGCCACTTCCTGCCGGCTGGCCCAGATCGACGTCGGCCGGCTGCAAGCCGAGCACGCTGTCATGGCTTTCGGCCGGCGCTGGCAGGCCAGCCTGCAAACCGTGTCCGTGGGCGACCACGTCGCGATGGGCCGCCTGGAGCTGCCGGCCGAACACGCCGCCGAGGTGGCGCAGTTCCGCCTGCACCCGGCCCTGCTCGATCTGGCCACCGGCTTCACCCGCTGGTCTCTGCTGGACGAGCACGCCTCGGTCGAGGACATCAAGGCCGACAAGCACTTCTTCCTGCCGCTGGCCTATGAGGCCATGACCATCCACGCGCCCCTGCCCGCGTTGAGCTTCAGCGTGATCACCCCGAGCCCGGGATTCCGGCAAACCGCCGAGGTTCGCAAGTTCGATGTGCTGGTCGTGGATCCGGCGGGCAGCCCGCTGCTGGAGATCGGCGGCTTCACCGTCAAACGGGTGGGCAACCCGCGCCGGACCGTGCGAGATTTGAGCGGCCGGCAGGTTCACCACACACTGACCTGGCGTGAGCGCGTTTTGGACCACACCGGGCCGGTGCCGGCGGCGGCCCTGCTCGTCGCGGCCGACCCGGATCTGGCCAAGCGGCTGGAGGACCAGCTGCGCGGTGCGGGCACAGCGGTAACGGTCATCGATCCGACCGACGAGTCCGGTTACACCGAAGCGCTTGCGGCCCTGGGTGAGGATCTCCCGGGCGACCTGATCTTCATAGCGAACCGGGCGGCCGGCTATGCGGAGCAGCTCGATCTGGGCGTGCACAACCTGTTCGGCCTCGCCCGGGCGATCGGGTCGCGGAGCCGGATCCCGGGACAGTTGACGGTTCTGGTCGGCCCGGCGCATGCCGTGACCGGGCAGGAGCCGGCGCTGGCGCCGTGGCACGCGGCCATGTCGGGGCTGGCGAAGGTGATCGGCCACGAGAACGAGGGCATCCTCACCCGCACCATCGACCTGGATGAGCGGACGCCGGTCGAAACGGTGGTCCGCGAGATCGCCGCCGTCGACGAACCGGGCCTGATCGCTTACCGGGACGGCCGCCGCTACATCGCCGAGCTGGTCGCGGCGGACCTGACCGAGCCTGAGGATGATTCCCTTGCGGCGCAAGGGGTTTACCTGATCACCGGCGGGCTGGGCGGCCTGGGCCTTGAGGTGGCCAGGCACCTGGCGAGGGCGGCCCCGGAGGCGAGGCTGGCCCTGGTGAGCCGGACCCCGCTGCCGCCGCGCGAGCGGTGGGAGGACCCGGAGGCGTTGGCCGGCAAGCAATCCCGCCAGATCGCGGCGGTCCGCGAGCTGGAGTCGGCCGGTGCCGCCGTGCGCTGCTTCGCCGCCGACGTGGCCGACCGCGCCCAACTGGCCGACGCCATCGCCGCCGTCCGGGCCGAGTTCGGTCCTATCACGACAGTCATCCACGCGGCCGGGACTGCGGGCGACGGGTTCATCATCCGCAAGGATCCGGCGGTGTTCCGCGCGACCATGGCCCCCAAGGTGCTCGGCGCCCACCTGCTCGACGAGCTGACCGAGCCGGACGCGCCCCTGATGGTCATGTTCGGATCCACCACGGCGCTGTTCGGCGCCGCCGGCCAGAGCGACTACACCGCGGCCAACATGTACCTGGACGCCTTCACCGAATACCGGAACCAGCTGGGCCGCAAGACAATCACCATCAACTGGACCGACTGGCTCGACACCGGCATGGCCGCCGACTACGGCGTGGCCCGGGATCAGGGGTTCTTCCGATCGATCGGCATCGAGGACGGGGTACACAGCTTCGACCGCATCCTGCGCTCCGGCCGCGAGCGGGTGATCGTCGGCGAAATCAACTATGCGATGCTGGCCGCGGCCGACCGCGACTCGCTTGACCGGGTGCTGCGCCGAGCCCCGGCCATCCTGTCGGAGCCGATCACGCGGACGCTTGCCGCCGCGCGTGAGCTGCGCACCGGACCAGATCCGACCGGGAGGGCGCCGGGGGTCGAGGTCGCCCTGCTCGGCGAAGGGGCGCAAGAACTCACCCCGACCCAGCGCATCGTCGGGCAGGTCTGGGCGTTCGAGCTCGGGCTCACCGAACTGAACATCCACGACAACCTCTTCGATCTGGGCGGCGACTCGCTCATCGCCCTGCGGATAGCCAATGGCATCCAGAAAGCCCTGGGCCGGCCGGTCAAGCTGGCCGACCTGTTCCAGTACGCCACCGTGGCGCAGCTATCGACGCATCTGGACTCGTGAGAACCGATTCCCAAGGGAGACAAGCACATGTCAGTTGAAGACATCAGCCAGCGCGTTCGGGACTTCCTGGCGCCGCACTTCCACGGCCACCAGCTCGGCGACGGCGACGACATCTTCGCGCTGGGTTTCGTCAACTCGCTGTTCGCGATGCAGCTGGTGATGTTCGTGGAGAAGGAGTTCGGGCTCAAACTCGAGCCCGACGACCTGGAGATCGACAACTTTCGGTCCATCTCGGCCGTCGTCGGACTAGTGGATGCCAGAGCCGACAAGGTAGTGCCCTGACCATGTCCGACATCCGAGTCACCCTGCGCGAGCCCGTCGCCGGCGGGCACGGGCCCGAGATCGCCCGGCGGCTCTTCTTCGTCATGCCCGGCCTGGTGGACTTCAAGCTCGTCGAGCGGGACGGCGCCATCCACGAGATCGTCTTCACGGCCGACCGTCCCCTCGACGCCGGCGGTCTGGCCGAGCGGGTCACCTACCTCATCGACAACGAGATCCGGTCGCTGAGCCTGATGCCGCGCAAGGTGGTATGGGAGTCGCCGGAGCACCGGCCCGCGGTGGACGTCTTCGGGCAGCTTGTCACCGAAGGGATCGCGTTCGAGACGGGCGAGGGGCAGGTGGGCTTCGGCGAGCCGCTGATCGGTCTGATGGACTACCTCGACTCGGAGATCCGCCAGATGGTGGTGGATTCCTTTGGCGCACAAGAGTTCCGCTACCCCACGCTGATCCCCACCCGCACCCTGGAGCGCTGCGCGTACTTCTCCTCCTTCCCGCAGTACCTGATGTTCGTCACCCGCCTGCACAGCGACACCAACGTGTACCGCAACTTCCTCCAGCGTTACGGGCAAGGCGAGCAGCTGGACATCTCGGTGCTGCACGACTGCGCCAACGTCGACTACTGCCTGCCGCCGACCATGTGCTTCCACACCTTCGCCCAGTTCGCCGGGCGGGCGCTGGCCGACGGCGGCAAGGTGGTCACGGCCAAGGGCAAGTCGTTCCGGTTCGAGTCGCGCTATGCCACGACGCTGCAACGGCTGTGGGACTTCACCATCCGCGAGATCGTCTTTATGGGTACCAGGGAAAAGATCCTTGAATCCCGGCGGCACTTCATGCAAATGATGTTCGACTTCGTGGCCGATCTGGGACTGACCGGCTTCTGCGAGGTCGCCAACGACCCGTTCTTTGTCAACACCGACACCACATCGAAGATCCTCTCGCAGCGGCTGCTGGAGCTGAAGTACGAGCTGCGCCTTGACATCGGCGCCGGCCAGACCGTGGCGGTGGGATCGTTCAACTTCCACGACACCTTCTTCAGCCAGAGCTTCGACATCCGGCGGCCGGACGGCACCGAGGAAGGCACGGTGGCGCACAGCGCCTGCGCCGGCTTCGGCCTGGAGCGGTTCGTCTACGCGTTCGTCTGCCAGTACGGACTCGACCGGCGGCAGTGGCCGGCGCGGGTCACGTCAGCCATCAAGCAGCACAAGGAGATTTCATGAGCGAGCAAGAGGACACGACCGTTTACCACGCCGTCGTCAACCACGAAGAGCAGTACTCGATCTGGCCGGCGGGCCGCCCGCTGCCCGACGGGTGGACCGACACCGGGGTGAGCGGCACCAAGGCCGAATGCCTCGAGCACATCGAGCGGGTGTGGACCGACATGCGCCCGCTGAGCCTGCGGAACGCGCAGGCCCGATGAGCAAGTCGCTGGAGGAAACCATCGCGGCCGTGTGCACCGAGATCCTCGGCGTCGAGAAGGTCGACCTCGACGCCAACCTCTTCGAACTGGGAGCGGACTCGGTGCAGATGGCGCAGATGGTCGGCCGGTTGCGCGAGACCATCCACCCGGATCTGCCGCTGCGGCTGCTGTTCATGGCCCCGACCATGGCCGGCATGGCGCGGGAGGTGGAGCAGTTCCTCCTCACCGCGCCGATGCCCCAGCAAACAGCCGACGACAGCGTGGAGGGAGAGCTTTGAGCGCGGTGCAATTGGTGGTGCGGTTGCGGTCGTTGGGCGTGCGGCTTCACGCCGAGGGCGACAAGCTCAAGTACAAGGCGCCGCCCGGGGTGCTCGACGACGGCACGCTCGCCGAGATCAAGGCGGCCAAGCCGGAGATCATGGAGATCCTGCGGCAGGCCGACAGCGTGCAGCACACCATCCACTATGTGCCCGTGCGCGACGGCACCAAACTTTCCGCGGAGGTGTTCCGCCCCAAGCGCGACGGGTCGGTGGTCCGCGAGGCGCTGCCCGCGGTGTGGTGCCACGAGCGGTACAACCGCTCGACCCTCGCCGACGGCGAAACCCGCTTGGATACCCAGCCCTGGCTGCGAAGGCTGCTGGCCGCCGGATACGTGGTGGTCGCCGTCGACGCCCGCGGATCCGGCGCGTCGACCGGACAGCGGGTCACCGAGTTCAGCCGCGAGGAGGTGCTCGATAGCCACGATGTCACCGAATGGCTTGCGGCACAACCCTTCTGCGACGGCAATGTGGGCATGTTCGGTGACTCGTATCTGGGCATCGCCCAGCTGCTGGCGGCGGCGGCCGCGCCGCCTCACCTCAAGGCCATCTTCCCCGGCGTGGCCATGCACGACCTGTACTCGTTCCTCTACCCGGGCGGCGTCTTCCGCGACGACTTCGCCGGCCGCTGGGGCGACATGGTGCGCTCGCTCAAGGAGGACAACTCCACCGGCATCTTTGTCCAAAGTGGACGTCTACGGTTCCGGGACTCGGTGGACCCGCAGACCGGTGAGGCACCCTACGTTGCGCAGAGTCCATCCAGCGCCGCCGAGGCGATCACCGCCTCGGGGGTGCCGGTGTGCCTGCTGTCCGGCTGGTACGACCTGTGGGTCCGGGACGCCTTCGCCTGGTTCACCAACCTGGGCAACCCGCGGCGCCTGATCGTGGGGCCGTGGTGCCACAACGACCGCGCCGGTCTCGACCTCGCCGCCGAACACCTGCGCTGGTTCGACACCTGGCTCAAAGGCATCGACACCGGTGTCATGGACGAGCCGCCGATCCGGTACTACACCATCGGCGCCCAGCCCGGCGAACAGTGGCGCACCGCCACGGTCTGGCCACTCCCGCACGCCAGGCCGCACACCCTGCACCTTCACCCGGGCGGGGTACTCGACGAACCCGCCGCCGAGGCCGGAGCCGACGCCTACCGCGTCGACTACACCACGACCACCGGCCGGCAAACCAGGTGGGCCAACGGTTATATGACCTACGCCTTCGGCCGCGACCGGTTCCGCTATGACTTGCGGGACAACGACAGCAAGGCCATGGTCTACACGAGCGCACCGCTGCCGGCCGATCTGGAGGTCACCGGGCACCCCATCATGCACCTGTTCGCATCGTCCACTCACGACGATGGCGACTTCTTCGTCTACCTCGAAGAGGTCGACCCGGAGGGTACCTCGCACTACGTGACCGAGGGTGTGTTGCGGGCCTCGCATCGCGCGCTGGGCCCGCCGCCCTATGACTTCATGGGCCTGCCCTTCCACCCAGGTACCCAGGAATCCTTGCTGCCGTGGGACGGCGAGCCGGTCGAGCTGGTCATCGACCTGCACCCGACCTCGTGGATTTTCAAGGCCGGTCACCAAATACGTCTCGCCATCACCGGCTGCGACCGCGACAACGCGCTGACCCCCCGGCACGATCCGGCGCCGGTGGTCCACCTTCATCGCGGAGGCGTCCACCCTTCACGTTTAGTCCTGCCCGTTGAGGAGTCACCGTCATGACCGGCACCCTGCTGCAGCAGCTGACCCGCCGACCGCACGCGTCCCTGCGTCTGTTCTGCTTCCCCTACGCCGGTGGCGGTATCTCGGTGTACCGGCAGTGGGATCGGCTGCCCGGCACCGTCGATGTCTGGGGCGTGCAACTGCCCGGCCGCGAGGAGCGCCTGCTGGAACGCCCGGCCGAACGGATGACCGACATCGTCGAGCTGATCTGCGCCGTGCTGCCCGGCGCGCTGGACCGGCCCTACGCGTTCTTCGGCCACAGCATGGGAGCCATCGTCAGCTGGGAGGTGGCGCGGCGGCTGACCGATGGCGGGGCATCGCCACCGGTGCGGTTCTTCATCTCCGGCTGCCGGGCGCCGTACCTGCGCGAGGAGACCAACACCCACCTGCTCCCCGAAGACGAGCTGATCGCCGAGCTCCGGCGGATGGAGGGCACGCCCGAAGCCGTCCTGGCCAACAAGGACCTCATGCCACTGGTCCTGCCGACCATCCGGGCCGACTTCGCCGTGCTCGAGACGTACGAGTTCAAGTCACCCGGACCTGTCGACATCCCCATCACCGTCCTGGGCGGCACCGACGACGCCGGGATACTGCTTGAGCATCTGAACGGATGGGGCGAGCTGACCCGCGGTGGGTGCGATGTGCACCTGTTGCCCGGTGGACACCTGTTCCTGCGCGAGCAACGCGACGCCGTGCTCGGTCTTATCGAGGAGCGGCTCGCGCCCGCCATCGCCCCGGCGGGGCCGCGATGAGCCAGGTAAGCGAGGTGAGCCGGGTGAGCCGGGTGATGGTCTTCGGCGCCAACCGGTGGCAGCTGGCCAAGGCGGCCGAACTCGGCGTGGAAGTGGTGCTGGTACAAAAGCCCGTCGAGGTCGACGAGGAGGGCTTCGGCTACTGTGATCGGGTCTACATCTTCGACTACCAGGACCTTGAGCTGACCACTCTGGTGGCCAAGCGGGAGCACGCCGCCCGGCCGCTGAGCCGCACGGTGTCGCAAAGCGACGTCGGGCAGATGGTCGCCGGTTACGTCAACGACCTGCTCGGGCTGCCCGGCAACTCGTTCAAGACCGCCCGGACGCTGCATGACAAGTACGCCATGCGCCAGCTCCTCAACGCCAACGGCATAGGCGTGGTCCCCTGCGCGCTGGCCGGGTCCAAACAGGACATGCTCGACTTCGCCGCCCGGCACCGCGAATTCGTCATCAAACCGCGGATGGGCCACTCCAGCCTGGGGGTCCGCGTGGTGACCGGGTCCGACGACCTCGATGGCGCGTGGGCCTGGTGGGAGCGCTTCGGCGTGGGCGACTGCCTGCTGGAGAAACGGTTGGTGGGCAAGGAGTTCAGCGCCGAGTCGTTCTCGCTCGACGGCGAACACGTGGTGGTGGCCACGACCGACAAGGTGCAGCGCGGCGTCATCGAGCTTGGCCACACGGTACCCGCGATCCTGACCGGGGATCAGTTCGCCGCGGTCCAATCCCTTGTCGTGTCGGCGATGACCGCCGTCGGCGTGGTTGACGGGCCGGGACACACCGAGATCATGCTCACCGACGAGGGCCCCCGGATCGTGGAGGCGCACTGCCGCCGCCCCGGCGATTTCGTCAACTTCCTGGTCGAGATGGCCACCGGGGCCGACATGGAGAAGGAGACCTTCCGCCTGGCGGTGGGCGGCGTCGACCTGAGCCGCATCGCCATGCCGCCCAAGCCGCACCGCGCCGCCTCCGTCCGTTACTTCACCGCCGATCCGGGGCGGGTGACGGCGGTGACCGTCCCGGACGACCTGCGGACCCGGCCGGGTCTGGTCGACATGGCCGTGGAGACCGGGGCCGGCGACATCGTGCGGGAGCTGCGCTGGTCCTATGACCGCTGCGGCTGGCTGATCGTGGTCGGCCACGAGCCGCTCGCGGTCAGGGATCTCGCCGGTGAGTACGCGTCGTCGGTGGTCTTCGAGGTGGAACCGGTCGACCCGGCGGACGAGTCGATGGCGGACGAGTCGATGGCGGATCTGTTGCGCGGCACGCTCGGGGAGGCGGTGGATCCGTTCGCATGAAGCTGTTCGCCATCAGCGACCTTCACATCGGCCACCCGGAAAACCGGGTGCTGGCCGAGGAGCTGTGGCCGGAGACGGCGGACGACTGGCTGGTGGTCGCCGGCGACGTGGCCGAGGTCGCCGGCGACATCATCGGCCTGCTGCGGTTGCTGGCGGGCCGCTTCGCCAAGGTGATCTGGGCGCCGGGCAACCACGAGCTGTGGACCCCGGCCCGCGATCCGCTGCGATTACGCGGTGTGCCCCGCTACGAGTACCTGGTGGACCGCTGCCGGGAACTCGGCGTGGTGACGCCGGAGGATCCCTATCCCGTCTGGCCGGGCGACGGCGGCCCGGTGGTCATCGCTGCCCTGCTCGTCCTGTACGACTACACGTTCCGTCCCGCCGGCACCACGGTCGAGTCGGCTCGGGCCAAGGCGTACGAGAGCGGGATCGTCTGCACCGACGAGATGTTCCTGCATCCCGACCCGTACCCGAGCCGCGAGTTGTGGTGCGCGGCCCGCGTGGCCTACACCGAACGGCGTCTGTCCGAAGTAGACAGTACGCTGCCCACGATCCTGGCCAACCACTACCCGCTGGTGTTCGACCCGGTGAGCGTGCTACGCCATCCCGAGTTCGCGATCTGGTGCGGGACAAGGCAAACCGCCACCTGGCACACCAGGTTCCGGGCCCGGACCGTGGTCTACGGTCACCTGCACATCCCGCGCACCACGTGGTACGACGGCGTGAAGTTCCAGGAGGTCTCCCTCGGCTACCCGCGAGAGTGGCGGGCCCGCGGGCGGGCCCCTGGCCTGTTGCGCCAGATCCTGCCGATGACTTGACCCCGACGGAGGCGAGGTTGCCGATGAGTACGGTTGCGGTCAGCGCCGCCGAGTTCCGCGACGCCATGGCGGTTCTCGCGGCGCCGGTGGCCATCGCCACCACCCGCTACGCGGGACGGGACTTCGGCTTCACCGCCAGCACGGTCACCGCCATGTCGCTGGACCCGCCCCTGATATCGGTGGCCATCGATCGATCCAACGGCTGCCACGAGCCGTTCGTGCGCGCCGGCGAGTTCGTGGTCAGCGTGCTCACCGAGCGGCACCGCGCGCTGGCCGCCCGCTTCGCCCAGCGCGGCGCGGACAAGTTCGCCGGCGGCGGCACGGGCACCTTCCCCGGCAGCCAGCTGCCGGCCATCACCGGCGCCCTGGCGCTGTACCGCTGCACCCGCCGCGCCGTCCTGCCGGTCGGCGACCACGACCTGCTCGTCGGCGAGCTGGTCACCGTGGTGCACGGCCCGGCCGCCCGGCCGCTCGTGTGGTACAGCCGGACCTTCCACACCGCGGAGCCGGCATGATCGAAAAGATCGTTCCCGCTTCGGCCGCCGTGGCCGAGGCTTTCGGCGACCTGCCCGACGCCGTGCTATTGGGCGAGGAGGAGCGCCTCATCGACCGCGCCATCGCCTCCCGGCGGCGCGAGTTCACCACGGTGCGCCACTGCGCCCGCCAGGCCATGACCAGGCTGGGCATCAACCCGGTGCCGGTGCTGCGCGACCCCAAGGGCGCGCCGCTGTGGCCCGAGGGCGTGGTGGGCAGCATGACCCATTGCGCGGGGTACCGCGCCGCGGTGCTCGCGCCCGCCACCGCCCTGCCGTCCATCGGCATCGACGCCGAACCCAACGCGCCGCTGCCCAAAGGCGTGGCCCGCCTCGTCATGTCCCCGGCGGAGCGCGAAGCACTGCACAGCAACGGCGATGTGGCGTGGGACCGGCTGCTGTTCTCGGCCAAGGAGAGCATCTACAAGGCGTGGTACCCGGTGGTTAAGCGCTGGCTCGGATTCCTCGACGTCGATGTCATCATCCTCCACAGTGGACAGTTTGAGGCGGCGTTGCTGGTCCCCACCGGGGATCTGGTCGGCTTCAAAGGCCGCTGGCACGCCGAGCGTGGCCTACTCGTAACCGCCGTCGCCGAACTCGTCCGGCGATGATCACTTGCGATGATCATTTGCCGGCGCATTTTCGGGGATAATGCTGCCTAAAATCGCGCGGAGGCAGCATTATCCGAGAAAATGCCACAATAAACGATCAAGACGGAGGCGCCAGCACCGGGGACTCCCGGGGCTCGCCGAAGCTGATCGGCGCGGGTCGGCCCGCGATCAGCCACAGCCCTCGGGTCTGCGGTCCCACCTGGGCCGCCGGTGGCCGGTACACCGCCGGTTCGATCGCACCGTCGCCGTTGTAGTCGGCCGGGACCGGGATGTCGCCCGGCGAGCCCAAGGCCACCACCTGGGCGCCGTCGCGGCTGCGTTGGATCCACCACAACGAGCCCCGGAACACCGCCGGATCCGCGAGACCGTCGCCGTCATAGTCGCCCGGCACCGGCACGTCCCCGCTGACGCCCCACGCCTCATACGTCACGGCCCCATCGGAGCTGCGCCACACGATCCAGGTGCCACCGGGCCGGAACACCGCCAGATCCGCGATGCCGTCGCCGTCATAGTCGGCGGGCACCGGCCGGTCGCCCAGCAGGCCGAATTGGACCGGCACCCCGCTCACGCGGCGCCAGGTGCCGTCGGACGGGCGGAACACCGCCGGATCGGCGAGACCGTCGCCGTCATAGTCGGCCGGGACCGGGATGTCGGCCGCCTCGCCGAGCTGGAAATCCCGCTGCGGCCCGGCCGGCGGCAGCGGCACCACCCGCCATTGCCCACGCGCGGGATCGTAGTAGGCCGGGTCGCTGCGGCCGTCACCGTCGTAGTCGGCCGGGACCGCGACCGCCGCGCCGGTGGTCCCGGTGAGGTGACCGTGGGAGAACCCGCAACCGGTGTCCGGTGTGCTGTTACAGGGGTCGGCGAACCGCCACTGGCCCGTCTCCGGATCCCACAACGCGAGGTCGCTGCGGCCGTCGCCTTCGAAATCGGCCGGCACCGGCGGCTTCGTGGCGGGGAAAGCCGGAGCCGCGATGCTCAGCCCCAGCGCCACCAACGCGATGATCCACTTATCGGACTTCACGGGACATGATGGTGTCAGGGCCTGCCCGCGCGTCACGACACAACCGGACACGACCGGACGCACGCTTCTATGCTGGGACGCGTGACTGGCGGCGATCCCCTCGACGGCGGCGAGCTGACACCCGAGGGGGTCCGCTCGGCCGCCACGGTCGCCGACATCGCCCGTATCCTCCGCCAGCTCAGGCGCCGGGATGCCCGCGGCCGCGGCGATAGCCAGCTGTCCTATCGCGAGCTGGCCGCCAAGACGGGGTGGGCGCACGGAGTCATCGGCGACTACTTCTCCGGCCGCACGCTGCCCCCGACCGACCGCTTCGACGTGCTGGTGAGCCTGTTGGGCGCCACCCCGCAAGAGCTTGGCGCGCTTGCCACCGCGCGTGATCGGGTCGAGGAGAAGAAGAGACATTTAAAACATTTCGGGGGTACCGGTTCAGCCGCACCGCATCAGCTGCCCGCCCCCGCCCACGGCTTCGTCGGCCGCGACACCCTGCTCGCCCGGGCCGATGAGTTCCTCTCCCAGAAGGGGGCTCAAAACGGTACCCGCATAATGATTTTCAGCGGCACGGCCGGAGTGGGCAAGACGGCGCTGGCGTTGCAGTGGGCCCGGCGGGTCGAAAGCGGCTTCCCCGACGGCTCCCTCTACGTGGATCTGCGTGGCTTCGGCGGGGCCGAACCGGTGACGCCCGAGGCCGCCCTGATCGGGTTCCTGCGTAGCCTGGGCGCGGCCGAGCACGAGCTGGCCGCCGGCGCCGCCGAGCTGGCGGCCCGGTTCCGGTCCCTCATCGCCGGACGACGCATGATCATTATGCTGGACAACGCCCGCGGCGCCGAACAGGTGCGGCCGCTGCTGCCGGGCACGACCTCGTCGCTGGCCCTGGTGACCAGCCGCGACCATCTGGCCGGTCTGGTCGCCCGCGACGGCGCCCACCGCCTGATGGTCCCGTTGCTGCCGGCGCCGGACGCGCTGCGGCTGCTGGGTAGCCTCACCGGAAGGCTTGTGGCGCAAGACCTTCCAGCCGCCGCTCAGCTGGCCGAACGATGCGCGCGGCTGCCGCTGGCCCTGCGCATCGCCGCCGAGCTGGCCACCAGGCACCCGTCGGAAGGCATCGCGGGACTGGTGACCGAGCTCGATCGGGCCCAGCGCGCGCTGGACCTGCTCGACGCCGGCGGCGACACCGAAACCGCGGTGCGCCAGATCTTCTCGTGGTCCTACCGCGGCCTTTCCTCGCAGACCGCCGCTTGTTTCCGGGCCCTGGGCCTGTTCCCGGGCGCGCACTTCGAGATCGCGGCGGTGGCGGCGCTCGCCGGGACCACGGCGGCCCAGGCCCGACGCCACGTCACCGAGCTGGTGAGCAAAAGCCTTGTGGAGCAACACCTTCCCGGGCGCTACACGCAGCACGACCTGCTTCGCGCCTACGCCGCCGAGCTGGCCGCCGACGACCCGCAACTGGGCGAGACGGCGACCGGCCGGCTGCTGGAGCATTACCTGCGCGCCTGCGGCGAGGCTGTCACGGCGGTCTACCCGGCCGAAAGCGCCAGCCGGGAGGCCACGATGGCGCCGGAGGCCGCCTTGGCCTGGCTCGACGCCGAACTGCCCACCATCGTCACGCTATCGGCCGACTTGGACTTCGCTTCCGGTGCGTCCCAAGCACTCTGGCCTTACCTTGACCGCCGGGGCCGGTACCCGGAAGCCATGGCGATACACGGCAACGCGCTGGCCGCCGCCCGCGCCCGCGGCGACACCGGCCTCGAGGCCGCCGCCCTGGGCGAACTGGGCCAGGCCAACGCCCGGTTGGGGCGCTACGGCCAGGCGCTGGAGCACCTGCACCTGGCGCTGGATCTTAGCCGCGGCGCCGGTGACCTCGCCCGTGCGGCCACCACCCTCAACAGCATCTCCATCGCCTACTCGCGCCTGGGCCGCGGCCAGGAGGCGATCGAGCACCTGCGGCAGGCGCTGGCGCTGCACCGCGAGCTGGGAAACCGTGTGGCCGAAGGGAAAGCGCTCAGCAACCTGGGGATTGAGTTCGCGCAGATCGGCCGGTACCGGGAGGCGCTCGACCACTTCACCCTGGCGCTGGAGATCGCCCGCGAAAGCGGCGACCGTTACGGGCAAGGCAACGCGCACAACAACCTCGGTCTGGTCTCGTGCTGGCTGGGCCGCTACGAGGACGCGCTGCGCCACCACCACGATGGCCTGGCCTGCGCCCGCGACAGCGGCGACCACGCCGGACAGGGGCGGGTGCTGGCCAACCTGGGTGTGGCCCACACCCGCATCGGCGACCACGGCCAGGCGCTGGCCTGTCTGGAGGCGGCGCTGCGCATCCACCGGGAGGTCGGCGACCGGGCCGCCGAGTCGGAGGCGCTGACCTACCTCGGCGACCTGAGCCAGGCGACGGGCGACCACGAAGCGGCCCTGCGCCACCACGAGCTGGCGCTGGCGGTCGCTCAGGAGATCGGGTACCGGCACGTGCAGGCGTCCGCGCGCAACGGCGCCGGGCGGGCCCTGTGCTCGCTTGACCGCTACGCCGAGGCGGAGCGTTGCTTCGACGCCGGGCTGCGCCTGGCCGATGAGGCGCACGACCGGTTGCAGCGCGCCCATGCACTGGCCGGGATGGCCCAGACCCGTTGGCGCGGCGGCGATCCCGAGCGAGCGCGGGGGCTCTGGCAGCGGGCGTCGGCGATCTACACGGAACTGGACGTGCCCGAGCGGCACACGGTCCGCGACGAGCTGCGGGTGTTGCCGCACCGCGACGGCGGTGCGGCAACACCCGGTTCATCACTCGGTTCGCTATTCGAACAGCACCCCGGCGACGGCGATGTCGCCGGGTGAGCCGAACTGCGTGATCAGGTCGGCGCCGTCGCGGCTTTGCCGGACGTACCAGGTGCCGGTGCCCGGACGGAACACCGCGAGGTCGGCGCGGCCATCGCCGTCGTAGTCGGCCGGGGCCACCTGGTCGGAGGAGAGCCCGTAGGACTCGGCCCGGTAGCGGCCGTCGAGGCTCTGCAGGATGTGCCAGGTCCCGTTGGACGGCCGGAACACCGCGATATCCGTCCGGCCGTCGCCGTCGTAATCGGCCGGGACGACCCGGTCGGACGACAATCCGAATTGGACGCTGGTGTCCTGGTTGTTGGATGACTGGTGCACGAGCCAGGCGCCGAACAGCGGCCGGTAAACCGCGACGTCGGTCTTACCGTCGCCGTCATAGTCTCCCGGCACCGGCCGGTCGGTCGAGATCCCGTATCGCACTCCATACCAGTCGCCGTTGCCGGTCGACGGCATGATGTACCACATGGTGTCCGAGGGCCGGAAGACGGCGATGTCGGTCTTGCCGTCCCCGTCGTAGTCGCCGGGCACGGGCTTGTCCCCGGGCAGGCCGAACGAGACCGCCTGGAAACCGCCGGTGGACAGCTGGAGGTACCAGATGCCCGAGCGGAACACGGCCTGATCCGTGCGGCGGTCGCCGTCGAAGTCACCGGGAAGCGGCTTGTCCCCCGACTGTCCAAACGCGACAGCGATATGGCCGGACGGGTTGCCGCTCGGCCGGTACCACCAGACGCCGGTGTCCGGCCGCCAGACCGCGACATCGGAGCGGTAGTCGCCGTCGATGTCGACAGCGGCGGTGCGGCGCTGCAGCGTGAACCGCTTGGGCGAGCCCGGAAGCTCCCTCGGCTCGTCACCGGTCAGGTCCGTCGCCCGGGCCGCCAGGGTGTGCTCGACGCCGTCGCGGAACTCTTGCGGGGTGGGCCAGCGGTATCCGTGATCGGCCGGGTATCCCAGACCCGTGTTGACGTCGGGCCGCGGCGCGTTGGCCGGCACCCGGGCGACGAAGAAGCCGTCGATGTAGAAATCGACGTTGTTCACGTTGCCGTACCCGAAAAGGCTCGGGTCCAACGTCCAGCCGACCGCGTTGCCGGTGGGCTCGATCTGCTCCAGGAATCCGATGGGCTGCTTGGGTAGGATGAACAGCCTCGGCGACCCGGACACCAGCGCCGGCGGATCGCCGGTGGCGTCGATGGCATAGGCATAGATGGTGTGCATCCGCCCGTCGAACCACTGCGCCGGCAGCGTGAACCGCATGCCGTGGTTGCCGGGTTGGATGTCGTCGCGCCGCACATCGGCCAGCCCTTCACCGGCGAACACCCCGTTCCCGGCCGGACCGTCCACATAGTAGTGAATATTCAGCGATGTCCCGAGCCGGCCGGTGTCCTGCGCCCAACCCACCACGCTGCCGGTGTTGCTGACGCCGTCGAAGCCGCCGCGCACCGGCGTCGGTGCCGGCGGATCCGGCGGGCGGACCGGGCAGTTGAGACACTTGATCAGACGGACGTTGGGTGCCGCGTTCGGACCGGGAAACAAGTAGCCGCAGACGAACCACACCACGGCCCGGGAGACCTCCACCCAACCGGTGGGGACCGGAATGCCGGTGTCGATACACATCGAGAAAATGTCATCCTTCTTCGCCTGCGAGATGTTGGTGATCTCCCATTGCGTGATGACACCCAGCGGCACGTTCCCGAAGCCGCAGATGAACGGCGTCGGGAGCGAGTTGGTGTGGATCCACCCGGTCGGGACCGGTGAGCCCACGCAGATGATCTCCGACTCCGCGGCAGCGGGGGCGGCCGGGACAACCACCGTCGTGACGGCTACGGCGGTGGCGACAACCAGTATCGATCTGAGTCGACGATTCATGGACGCCCCCTACGGATTGATGGTCGCCGTGCCGACGAGCACCGACGTCTCGGCGTGGGCTTGGTCCTCCCACCGGACGTAGATCGCCCAGACCTGGTAGGTGCCCACCCCGATCACGCCGGCCAGCACCGCCTCGGGTTCGTGACGGATCACGCAGTTACCCTCGGCCGGCTGCGTGCTGCGGAAGAACCGCCGCTGGGTCACGGGATCGTAGAAGCCCCAGTGGGACGGGAAACCGGCATGCGCGATTCCGGTGAAGAACAGGGTCGTGTTGACGTCGACGATCAGCGGCGAGGACCCGGGCAGCGAGCCGCGGTTGGGCGAGGTGACAATCCGGACGCCCGACGGCTGGTTGCAGCCGTTGTGCCCCTGGGCCGGGCCGGGGGCCAGCCCGATCGGCGCCGCGACCAGACATGCGGCGAGGACCGCAAGCCGCAAGCGGCTTTTGAAGACCATTTCTGTGTACCTCCAAGTGGTTCGAGAGCCCGATGAGAACCGGCCGCCCATCCTGAAGTGGGGGTTTCCGGACACGCGCGGACACGCGCGGACACCGGTGGACTCTGCCGGATGCGACTTTTCGGCGTCGTATGGCCGACCTTCACTGTGTCCAATGGCTGACGCAGATCGGAGGCCGGCCCGGCGTACCTTGCTTGGCAACAGGTATCGAGTCTCGAAAGAACTCGTGGTCGGCCAGTTTGGAGGCGGGGTTCCCGGTGGCGCACTGCGCTTTGCCGGTCCACCGCACAGCTGACGCGGCACGCGCCGCGTTGCCCGGTCGGGCCTGTCGACAGCGTCGGGGGGTACCACCAGGGTGCCTCCCGCCGCCTGGCCATGTCCGGGGAGGCGAAAAATGCTGGAGCATGCGGGTTTCGGCGCTGCTGCCGTCATCAAGCAGAGCGCCATGCAGGATGCGATCACGATCTACCATCGGGCCGGTGCGATCCCGAGCACTATCACCTTCGACGGCATCGGGCCCTTGACCGACCCGTCCGGCTCGCAGGTCACCATCGGATTGCGCGTGTTCCTTGACGCACCGCAGATCACGCTGCGCGGCACCGACGACGTGGTGCGGGTCAGACTTGACGCGCAGGGCACCCTGAGCCTGACCAACGCCGGGACGGGGCGCGAGGAGTTTCCCGTCCGGGCGCGGATCCTCGCGAGGGTGCGCCCGTTCGCCAACCTGTCGCGCGGGACGCTCGTGATCGGACTGGACTACTCGCGGCTGACGATCGACCAGATCTGGGTCGAGCCCACCGGCAAACCCGCGGTGCCCGCCTGGTTGCGTACCACGCTCGACAACTCGTTCGTGCGCGCCCTCATCGCCGCCCAGCTACGCGCCACGGGCAACCCGATGTCGAGCCCGATCCTGCTGGACCAGGTCCTCGCGCAACTGGAACCCTTGGGCCTGAGGATGACCAGCGCCGCGCTCAAGGTGCTCGACGGGGCGTTGGGGCTCGGCGTCAACCTCTTCGGGGAACCGGCGGTGCCCTCGAATCCGCCGCTGATCCTCAACGGATCGATCGACCGCCTGCGCGACTTCTGCCCCTCGCCGCAGAATCTGGCGTTCACCGTCCACCCGGACGTCGGCAAGCTGATGTTCCTGCGCAACCGGGACTGGATCGTCCGGCAGGCCCGCGCCCAGGCGGGTGTCCGCGTCGACCACCTCGACCTCCAACTGGTGGACGGGCCGGGTGGAGATGGCGACCTGCTGGTGATCGGCGGCGCCACCGTCGTCGCGCCCGAGCCGCCGCCGGACGGCGCGCTCAGGCCCGTACCGCCAAGCCTTGGCGTCGGGGGCGGATCCATTGACGCAAGGCTGTCCGCCGCCTTCGCGGCTCGCCTGCGTCCATCCGTGGGGCCGTCGCGGCTGCAGGTGCTCGTGCGGAGCTTCACCATCACGGGGCTGCCGGCCTGGACCTACTTCATCGCCATCGTCACCTCGGGCATCGTCACACCCCTTGGTACCTTTGGCATCTTCTCGGCCATCGTTGACCGTCTCGCGGACAGCGTGTCCCGCAACCTTCACCGCATCGTGGCCGGCACCATCGACCTCGACCGGGTCGTCACCGTGACCCTGCCGGACACCCTGGCGCCCAACGTCAGCCTGAGCACCGACGTGATCCAGCTCAACTCCGGCGGCATGACCGCGGCGCTGACGGTCAGTCCCGCTTGGACCGGCGCCACCCGCATCGCCGGGCCCGGCCGGGCCCTCGGGCCGGGATGGGATCTGGGGCCCGCCGACGCGAGCCTGGCGGTGTTCCGCCTCGTCGGGGCCGAGCCGCTGTTCCATCCGAACGATCCGCGGGTCTGGATCCGGTGGTGGATCCGGCGCGAGGACACCGGGGCGACGATCGTGCGGGTGGACCGGGCGGCCAACGACCCGTCGGCGGCGAGCGTGACCTTCGATATGGCAAGTCCGGCCGCGGCCGGCTGCACCCGGTTCAGCGTGCACTGCGAGGCGTACCGGCCGTTCACAAGCGTCCTCTACCGCGGGTCGACAAGGTTACTGATCTTCGATCCGCTTGACCGCAGCCGTCCCTTCGTCCGCTGGCGGCACGCGACCACGGTGCCCGACGTCTACCCGCATACCGACGCCGACGGGCGGACGACGCGGGTTGCCCGATACCCGTTGGTGTACCGCAAATCGCGGATCCATCGCACGGCGGTGCCGGGCCGGTGCCGCTTCGCGCATCAGTACTCGCCGGAGGTGTTCCAGACCTCCGCCCTGGGAGGTCGTCCCAACCTGCTGGAATACCTCGACGAGCTGCCGTTCCCCCGATCGGAGCTGGTGGCCAGGCGCCAGGAGGTGTGCGACTACTGCTTTTTCGGCGGCCCGACCAGAGATGTTCCGCTGATCTGAAAAGGGCTCCCTCCAATGTGGAGGGAGCCCTTTGTTGTGTGGTACCGGATCAGGGCGAGACAAGCAGCCTGGCGTTCTGTGCGACGAGCGCGTAGTGGATGTCAACGAAGCCGACGTTGTGGAAACAGCTGGCGGTCAGCGAGCCCGGCGTGCAGGTGGCACCGATGAAACCGTTGGCGATCATCCCGGCGGCGAACACCCGGCCGAACGGATCCCACGGCGCCAGCAGGTAGACCGGGCCACCGCTGTCACCCGTACCGGACGCCACCCCGCCGCTGATCGCGTAGTTCACCCCAAACGTCCAACTACCCGTGGTGGAGATGGAGAAAAGTCCGAGGGCGTACACCAGGTTCGCGCAGTGCTCCCCGGTGGACGCGCCCGAGGTGCACACCACCGCGCCGGGCCACAACGCTATCGTGCCCAGCACCCCGCGAGACGTGCCGCTGCCCACCCCACCGCTGAAAACCCTTCCCGCCGAAGAAGTCTGGATGTACGTCGTGTCCGACAGGGGCGCGAGCCAGTTCCACCCGGTCGGCCCGACCGGGCCCATGAACTTGAAGTCACCGGTGAAGTAGTTGACGTTGCCGCCCGGCGAGCAGTGCTCCGCGGTGAGCAGGCCACGGTCGGTTTCCGCGCCCCACCAGGTGAAGTGTGCGACCGCAAAGCCCGTGCTGCAGAACCCGCCCGTGGCCGGCCTCGCCGCGCCGCCACCCCAGAACGGCCGGACATCGTTCTGGCGGGTCAACTGGGTCACCGGCTCCTCCTTGAGGATCGTGGCCTCCAGCGGGAAGGTCTCGCTCCGGAAGGCGTCCGGATCGGTGGCGCCGATGCGCAGCCCGCTGCCGTCGGGCATCGGACCGATGCTCGTCAGGCCCGGGTACGACTCACGCCGCTCGTAGACCTCCTGCTGCGCCTTGGTGACTTCGGAAAGGGCGTAGCGGGCCTCGTCGAGTGTGGCCTCGATACCGTCGCCGCGGGCCTGTTCGACCATCCGGTACACGTCGTCCGGGACCTCGCCCTTCCAGTGGATGTGCACGGCCCGCTGGGCGACCTCCAGCTGGATGCCGCCCAGGTGGGCACGGTCAGGATCGGTGTCGGCGACCCGGTTGGCGAACTCGAGCAGCGGGCCTTGCGCGATGTGCAGGTCCGCGCCCTTGGGAAGCCGCTCATCGACCGGGGTGGGCTTTTCCTCGGCCAGCGCCGGGGCCGCGACGGCTGTCGCCGTCAGGCCAGCCATGGTGAGTGCGACAAGTGACGCGACTGCGGCGCGCCGCCAAGTGAAGGTAAGCATGGCATTGATGGTCGGGGCGCGACGGCGCACGCGCGTCCGGACAGAATCGGAATTTGCACCTACGTCATGGGTCGTACCCTTGGGCTCGGGTCCGATCCTAGGTGGACGGCCTAGGTGGACGGAGCGGGTGGACGGAGGTAAGGCGGATGGTCTCGTCATGGATCACGCCGAAGGCGCGCAAGGGTGTGGTCAGCACGATCGCCGGACGCGGTCTGGTCGCCACCTCGCCCATCGCCGCCGGTGAGATCGTTGCCGTCAAGGGCGGCCATATCGTGACCACCGAGACCCTCGTCCGGCTGCCCGAGCCGCTGCGCGACTCGGATGTCCAGATCGCCGACGGGCTGCACCTGGTCGCGCTGTCGGCGGAGGAGTACGAGGCGGTGATGCTGTTCCTCAACCACTCGTGCGAGCCCAACGTCGGCTTCGCCGGCAACGTCGTGCTGGTGGCCATGCGCGACATCGCCACGGGCGAGGAGCTCACCACCGACTATGCGCTCTTCGACGACTATGACGGGCAGATGGAGTGCGCGTGCGGCACCGGGTCCTGCCGCCGCGTCATCGACGGCCGCGACTGGAAGCTGCCCGAGCTGCAAGCCAGGTATCGCGGCTACTTCTCGTGGTATCTGCAGCGGCGCATGGACCGCATCGACCGCATCGACAGTGTCCGGTAGATGGTGTCCGGTAGATGGTGTCCGGTAGATGGTGTCCGGTAGATGCGGGGAAGGTCGGCGACGAGCGCGGGCGAGGTAGTCTCGGCGCCGTGGTGGCACCCCACACCGAACGCGCGCGGGCACCGGGCTGGCGCGCGGGACAAGCGGCTCCGGTGTTCGACCCGGTCCAGATCGCGGCTTGCGCGCGGCGCATCCGCGAGCCGTTGCATGTCATTGCCGACGATAAAAATGACGTCGCCCAATCGGGCGGCGCCACCGGTCTCGGCGTCGCCATCGGCGGTGAGATAACCGTGTCGGGTGGGGACTGGCGCCTGGCCGGTGTGCTGCCGCCCCTGTACCCGGAGTGGTTGGGCGACCGGGCCTTCGGCACCGCGCACGGCGTCCGATTCCCTTATGTGGCCGGGGAGATGGCCAACGGTATCGCCTCCACCGCGATGGTGACCGCGGTGGCCCGGGCCGAGATGCTCGGCTTCTTCGGCGCCGCCGGGCTGCGGACCGATCGCGTGGAAGCGGCGGTACGCGAACTCGATGCCGCCCTGGGCGATCGGGCGGCCTGGGGCGTCAACCTCATCCACTCGCCGTCGGAGCCCGCGATCGAGGAGCAGGTGGCCGACCTGCTGCTGCGACACCGGGTCCGGCGCGTCTCGGCATCGGCGTTCATGGACATCACACCGCCGGTCGCCCGGTGCGCCACGATGGGATTGCGGTTGGACCGCAACGGTTTCATCGTGCGACCGGTACAGATCTTCGCGAAGGTCTCGCGCCCTGAGACGGCTGCGGCTTTTCTTTCTCCGGTACCGCGCCGGCTGCTCGACGATCTGGTGCGCGACAAGCATTTGACCCCGGAGGAGGCCTGGCTCGCCGAGCGGGTCCCGGTCGCCACCGACGTCACCGTCGAGGCCGACAGCGGCGGACACACCGACAACCGGCCGTTGGCGGCGATCCTGCCCGTCATCCTCGCCTTGCGCGACGAGCTCACCGAGCGGTACGGCTACCAGCAACCGATCCGGGTCGGCGCCGCCGGAGGGCTCGGCTGCCCGCTGGCGGTGGCCGCCGCGTTCGGCCTCGGCGCCGCCTATGTGGTGACCGGATCGGTCAACCAGCTGGCCGTGGAGTCCGGGATCTCCGATGACGCCCGGGCCCTGCTGGCGCAGGCCGACGTCGCCGACGTGACCATGGCCCCGGCGGCCGACATGTTCGAGATGGGCGTGCGAGTGCAGGTGCTGCGCCGCGGGACGATGTACGCGATGCGCGCCGACCGTCTATATGAGACATACAGGGATTACAGGTCGATAGAGGCGATCCCGGCCGCGACGCTGGCCGCGCTGGAGCGCGACGTCCTGCACGCCGGCGTGGAAGAGATCTGGGCCGAGACGCGCGCCTTCTGGCAGCAGCGCGACCCGGCCCAACTGGTCCTGGCCGAACGGGATCCGCGTCACCGCATGGCCTTGATCTTTCGTTGGTACCTGGGCAAGTCCAGCCTGTGGGCGATCGCCGGCGACACCAGCCGGCGCACCGACTATCAGCTGTGGGCCGGCCCGGCCGTCGGCGCGTTCAACCGCTGGACGCGCGGCAGCTTCCTGGCCGAGCCGGCCGAGCGCACGGTGACACAGATCGCGTTGAACCTGCTGGAGGGCGCGGCCGTAGTGACAAGAGCACACCAGCTTCGCACCTACGGCGTACCGGTCCCACCGGAGGCATTCGTCTTCGTTCCCCGCCGGCTGGCCTGACCTGTTGGGAGGACATGATGACCGAACCCGTCGCGCCAGTCGCCGTGGTCGGCACCGCCGCGCTGTTACCCGGCTCGCCGAGCGTCGCTCATTTCTGGCGGATCCTGGTGACCGGACAGGATCTGATGACCGATGTCCCAAGTGGACGGTGGCGCATAGAGGACCACTACGACCCCGACCCGCGGGCGGTCGACAAGACCTACGGCCGGCGCGGAGCCTTCCTGCCGGAGGTCGACTTCGACCCGCTTCGCTACGGCATCCCACCGAACAACCTCCCGGCGATCGACACCAGCCAGCTGCTGGCTCTGGTGGTGGCCGACCGGGTGCTCGCCGACTGCGCCGGCCGGCCCGCGGACCCGGAACGGGTCAGCGTCCTCATCGGAGCCTCTGGCCTGGAGCGCATGGTGGAGGCGTCGGCCCGGCTTCAACGGCCGATATGGCTGCGCGCGCTGCGCGAGCACGGCTTGGGCGACGACGCGGCGCAGGCGATCTGCGACCGCATCGCGGCTCACTATGTACCGTGGCAAGAAGAAACGTTTCCAGGGCTGCTGACCAATCTCATCGCGGGCCGCATCGCCGGCCGCTTCGATCTGCACGGCGCCAACCACACCACCGACGCGGCCTGCGCCAGCTCACTGGCGGCCCTCTATGCCGGTGTCGCCGAGTTGAGCCTGCGCCGGTCCGACATGGTGATCGCCGGTGGCGTCGACACGATGAACGACGTCACTATGTATACCTGCTTTTCCCGTACCCCGGCGCTGTCGCCGACCGGCGACTGCCGGCCGTTCGCGGCCGGCGCGGACGGCACGATGCTCGGCGAAGGGCTGGTGATGTTCGCCCTCAAGCGGCTGGCCGACGCCGAGCGCGACGGTGACCGGATTTACGCTGTGGTACGTGGTGTGGGCGCCTCGTCGGACGGGCGCGGTGCGGCCATCTACGCGCCCGTGGCCGCCGGTCAGGTCCGCGCCCTGCGCCGCGCCTACGAGACGGCCGGCTACGGTCCGGAGACGGTGGAATTGGTCGAGGCGCACGGCACCGGCACCAGCGCGGGCGACGCCGCCGAGTTCGCGGCGCTGCGCGAGGTCTTCAGCGCGTCCGGGGGCACGGGTCGGCAGTGGTGCGCGCTCGGTTCGGTCAAGTCGCAGATCGGGCACACCAAGGCGGCGGCCGGGGCGGCCGGCCTCCTCAAGGCGGTCCTCGCGGTACACCATAAGGTTTTACCGCCCACCATCAAGGTCGAGCGACCGCATCCCGCGCTCGACATCAACGACAGCCCGTTCTATCTCAACACCGCCGCCCGGCCGTGGATCCGCCCGGCCGGGACGCATCCGCGGCGCGCGTCGGTGTCCAGCTTCGGGTTCGGCGGAACCAATTTCCACGTGACGATCGAGGAGTATCCGGATGGTGGGCGGGCCCGGATGCCTGCCGCGCCGACGGAACTCGTTCTGCTCAGCGCCGGCTCGGTGGCGGCGCTTCGGGCACGGGTGGATCTGGGAGGCGATCTGTCCGAGGTCGCTCGGCGGAGTCACGCGGAGTTCGATCCGGCGGCCGGGATCCGGCTGGCGGTCGTGGCGAGCGACACCGCTCAGCTCATAGAGGCCATCCAGTCCATTGAGGACGGACGCCCGCACTTTCGGGCCTACGTCGCGACCGGACCGGCACGGCCCGCAAAGGTGGGCTTCCTGTTTCCCGGGCAGGGCGCCCAATATCTGGGCATGGGCGGCGACATCGCGATCCATCTGGATGACGCGCGCCGGCCTTGGGATCGCGCGGCGCGGCTCGAGCTGGCCGACACCCCATTGCACCGGATCGTCTTCCCGCCGCCCGCGTTCACCGATGCCGAGCGGGCCGCCCAGGAGGCCCGGCTGACCGCGACCGAGTGGGCGCAACCCGCGCTCGCGGTGCACAGCCTGGCGCTGCTGGAAGTGCTCAAGGCGATCGGCATCGCGCCGGATTGCGTGGCCGGGCACAGTTTCGGCGAACTGGCCGCGTTGCACGCGGCCGGAGCCTACGACGCCGACACGCTGGTGCGGCTCGCGCGGCGCCGAGGCGACCTCATGGCTTCAGCCGCGGGCGCCGGGGGTGCGATGCTCGCCGTCGCCAGCGACCGGGCCACAGTCACCGCGGCGATCGCCGGCCAGCCGGATGTGTGGCTCGTCAACCACAACGGACCCCGGCAGGTGGTGCTGGCCGGGACCGTGCCCGCCCTCGACGCCATGGCAACGCGCCTCGAAGGCATCGTCTGTACCCGGCTCAACACCACGACCGCCTTCCACAGCCCGCTGGTCGCGCCGGCTTCGCCGGCGTTGCTGGACTACTTGCGACAGCTTGAAGTCTCCGCCCCGCGGCTGCCCGTTTTCGGCACCGCCGGTGGCCGCGAATACCCGGCCGACCCGGACGCGGTCCGGGAAAGGCTTGCCGCCCAACTGATAGAGCCCGTCACTTTCGTCGACCTCATCGAGGCGATGTACGCGGCCGGTGTGCGGACCTTCGTGGAGGTAGGCCCGGGGACCACCCTGAGTGGGCTGGCCGGACAGATCCTGGACGACCGGCCGCATGTGGCCGTCGCGCTGGACCGGCGCGGGCGGCACGGGCTGACCAGCCTTCAGGAAGGGCTCGGCCGGCTGGCTGTGCACGGTGTGGGCATGGACCTGGGGGCGCTGACGGCCGATGTCGCGCCAGTGGAGGGATTGGCGCCTTTGTCGGCGTCCGCGGTACGCCTCGACGGCGGCAACTACGGCCGACCGTATCCGCCCAAGACCGAAGGCCTGCCCTCCGCGAGGCCGTCAATGCCGGCCGCCCCAACGATTCCGACTGCGCCTGAGGTTCCAGCCGGCCTCGCCATGCCAGCGGTTCCGGCCGCGACTGCGGGTCCGAATGCGCCCGGGCTTCGCCGGTCCATTGTGGACGAAAGCTGGTTGCGGGCCATCGAGGACGCTCAGCGCCAGATGGCCGAGGCGCACAGCGTGTTCCAGCGCACCCTCGCCGACAGCCATATGGCGTATCTGAGGATGGCCGAGGCGACCATGGCCGGACTACTCGGTGCCGCCACCGACGATCCGACCCCGATGCCACCCGTGGCCTCCACCGCGGTAGCCCCGGTCGTCTTCCAGCCGGTTGAGCCGCACCCGGTCGATCCGGCCCCGATGCCACCGGTGGCCTCGACTGTGGTAGCCCCGGTCGCCGCACAGCCGGTTGAGCCCGAGCCGCCATCCACTTTGGATAGTGATGCCGACGACATCGGGGCATACCTGCTTTCGGTGGTCGCCGATCGCACCGGATACCCGGCTGAGATACTCAACCTGGACATGGCCCTGGAAGCCGACCTGGGCATCGACTCCATCAAACGAGTGGAGATCCTGTCGGCGCTGCGAGGCCGGGTCGGCGACCTACCCAGCGACGAACTATCGGCGCTGACGAAACTACGCACGCTGCGCGAGGTGGCCGAGCGGTTTGGTGGACGGGAGGCTGCCGAGGCCGCAGAGGTCGGTGGGGCGGCGGTTGGCGGTGGGGATGAGCTTGTCCGGCGCACGCTGACCCTGGTCGCTGCCGTCCCTAGCGGCCTGTGCCTGCCCGGGCTAAGCGACGGTACGGTCGCGGTCACGGACGACGGACACGGGATCGCGCCGCGGGTGGTGGCTGGACTGGGCCGCCACGGTATCCGCGCCGAGGTCGTCACCCGCGTGCCCGAGGATGCCCGCGGCGTGGTCCTGCTCGAGGGTCTGCGTTCGGTTGAGTCGGTCGAGGATGCGATCGAGGCCCAGCGGTCGGCCCTTGCCGCCGCGAGGTCCGTCGCGGCCAAGATGGAAACCGAGGGCGGTGCGTTCGTCATTGTCCAAGATACGAGTGGCGACCCGGCGCGAAAATACGTCGGCGGGCTCGTCGCATTGGCCCGTACCGCGGCGAAGGAGTGGCCCCGGGCCGCCGTCAAGGCGATCGATTGCGCCACCGCCGGGCGTCCGGTCGACGCCGTGGCGGAAGAGATTGTGGCCGAAATGGTTCGCGGGGCCGGGGCCGCGGAGGTCAGGCTGCGCCCTGACGGGACCCGGGTTGTGCCCCAGCTGGCCGATGCACCTTTCACGGCTGAGGCGCGGCAGCGGATCGGGCCGCACTCGGTGATCGTGGCCAGCGGTGGTGCCCGCGGCGCCACGGCGGCCGCGCTACGGCTGCTGGCCGAGCAACACCGCCCGCGGCTGGTCCTGTTTGGACGGACAGCGCTCGCCCCAGAGCCTCAAGAGTTGTCCGCTGCCACCGACGAGGCCGGCCTCATCCGGCTCCTCGCGCGCATCGAGCCGGCTGCACCGGCGGAGGTGACCGCCCGGGCCCGCCGGATATTGGCGACCCGCGAGATCCGGGACAACCTCGCCGCGTTCGAGCGTGCCGGCTCGCCGGGGCGGTACATCTCCGTCGATGTCCGCGACGCCGCCGCGGTCCACCGGGCCCTCGATGAGGTCCGCCGTGAGTGGGGACCGATCACCGGCGTGGTGCACGGCGCGGGCGTCCTGGCCGATTCCCGTCTCGGCGACAAGACCGAAGAGCAATTTCTTCGCGTGTACCGGACCAAAGTGGACGGTCTACGAACGCTGCTCGAAGCGACCGCCGGGGATCCGCTCGAGGTGCTGTGCGCGTTCTCGTCGGTGGCGGCGGTTCTGGGGAACCCGGGACAGGCCGACTATGCGATGGCCAATGAGGTGTTGCACCAGATCCTCGTCGCTGAGCGGAGGGCGCGCCCGGATTGCCTGGTGCGCGCCATCGCCTGGGGGCCGTGGTCGGCCGGCATGGTCACGCCCACAGTGGCGGAACGCTTCCGTGCCAACGGTGTTCCGCTGATCGACCCGGCGGCCGGTGCCCGTGCGTTCGTCGCAGAACTCGCCAGCGAGGCCGGCGAGGGCGACGGCGTGCTGAGCATCCTGACGCCAAGCGCTGACATTGTGCTTCCGGCGCAAGCGAGCACGAGCCTTGTCGCGGAGGTGATTGTCAACGATCGGGAGTACCCATACCTGACCGACCACCGCGTGGACGAGATCAGTGTCCTGCCGGTCGCCACGGTCGTGGACTGGTTCGTCAGCGCGGCCAAGGCGTGGCGCCCCAACGGCTCCGGCATCGTGCTGCGGGACTTGCGCGTGCTGAACAAGGTTACCTTGCCGCGCCTGGCCGATGGCGGCGACCGGCTCACGATTCGCGGCCACGAGAACGGGTCCACATTGGACCTCGATCTGCGCGATGGCGAAAGCCGGCCGCATTACCGGGTCACAGCCCTGACAAAGGACTCTTCACCGCCGCGGGAGTGGACCTCTCCGGCCAGTCTGGAGCCGCACCTCAACCCGTACCAAGGAAAGACACTCTTTCACGGCCCGGCGCTGCGGGCACTGCATGGCGTGCCCGTCGTCGGCCGCGAGGGCGCCGAAAGCGCCATCAGCTCGTCGCGGTCGCTGGGTTGGACGATCAGGGCTGGAAATGTGGATGTCGCGGCGGTGGACGGCGCTTTGCAACTGGCGGTGCTGTGGGCGCGCCACGCCGGGACGGGCGACACGCTGCCGATGGCCGTCGACGAGGTCCGGCTGCACGGCCGCGGCGCCCTTGACGATCCCACCCGCTGCGTGCTGCTGGCGGTCAGCGCCGATGAGACCAGCGCTGTGTGCGATGCCGCCCTGCTGGATTCGGATGGTCTCGCCCGGGTCGAGCTGATCGGCATCCGCCTTGTACGCCGCCCGGGCGCGTAGCCGATGAGCCGCAATGAGCCGATCGCGGTCGTCGGGCGCGGATGCGTCGTGCCCGGAGCCCTCGACCCTGACACGTTCTGGCGAAACATCGCGGCGGGCCGGTGCGAACTGGCGCCCGGCGATGGTGCCGGCCGGGTCCGCGGCTTCGAGGCCGCCTTCGATCCGCGTGGCTTCCACATCGATCCCGAGGAGATCCTGCCGCGCGACCCGTTGGTCCACTGGGTGCTGCACGCCGGGCGGCAGGCGTTGATGGAAGCGGGATGCGGCAAAGGGCAGCTGCCCGGAGCGGGTCTCGTGCTGGGCAACCTGTCCTACCCGACGGCCGGGTTGACCGGCGTCGCCGAAGAAGTGTGGCGGGGCAACCGAATGCCGGCCCGCGCTTGGGACCGGTTCTCCTCCGGGCTGCCGGCCCATTTCGCCGCCCGCGCATTGGGCCTGGGCCGGGGTGGATTCGCTTTGGACGCCGCGTGTGCCTCGGCGCTGTACGCGATCAGGCTCGCGGTCGACCGGCTGCGCGAGGGCCGGGCCGACCTGATGCTGGCCGGCGCCGTCAGTTGCTCGGACCGTCTGCTTATCACGCAAGGATTCCGGGCGCTCGGGGCGTCGAGCCCGATCGGTCGCAGCCGGCCGTTTCACCGCGGCGCCGACGGTCTGGTACCGGGCGAAGGCGCCGTGATCGTGGCGCTCATGCGCCCGGGCGATGCGATCGACGCCGGAATCCCGGTCCTGGGCGTGATCCGGGCGGTCGGGCTGGCCAACGACGGCCGGGCCGGTGGATTGCTCGGCCCGGCCGAATCGGGGCAGGAGCGGGCCATGCGGCTCGCTTATACCCAGGCGGATCTGGCTCCGGAGACAGTGTCGCTTGTGGAGTGTCATGCCACGGGGACGCCGGTCGGGGACGCGGTCGAGGCCCGCAGCACGGCCCGCGTCTTCAGCTCCCGCGAGGATCTGCCGATCGGTTCGGTGAAGTCCAATGTGGGCCATCTGCTGACCGCGGCCGGTGGGGCGGGGCTGCTCAAGCTGCTCGGCGCCTTGCGGGACGGGATCCGGCCGGCATCGCTGTGCGCCGATGACCCCATTGACGCGCTCGACGGGACACCACTGCGGCTCCTGGCCGAGCCCGAGGAGTGGCCAGGTCTTCGCCGGGCGGGGTTGAGCGCGTTCGGTTTCGGTGGCGCCAACGCGCATCTGATTATCGAACAATGGGATCCAGGCGTACGCGTACACCTCACGGAAAACCAGCCGCCGCAAGAGGATGTGGTCATCACCGGGGTCGGGGCGAAGGTAGCCGACGGTGCCGACGCCGGCGACCTGCGCCGGGCGATCCTGTTGGGCGACACCCGGATCGGGCCTCGGGCCGACATCGAGGTCGATCTGGATGACCTGCGGTTCCCGCCGCGCGACCTGGCCATCGCTCACGCTCAGCACGTGCTGTTGCTGGAGGCGGCCCGGGAAGCCGTGCGGGGTCTGGCATTCCCGCGCGAGCGCACGGCGGTCATCGTCGGGATGGGCGCGGACCCCGAGGTCTCCCGGTACGCCGTGACCTGGGGGGCTTGCGCCGGTTCTTCTCTCACGACGGCGGCGGATGTGCTAGGTACGATGCCGAACCTGGTCGCGAACCGGGTCAGTGTGCAGCTGGACATCGCCGGTCCCGGATTCACCGTCTCCGCCGAGGAGTCCTCCGGTCTGGTCGCCGTCGACCTCGCTGTCCGTGCGTTGCGGCGGGGCGAGATAGACGTCGCTCTGGTCGGCGCGGTCGATCTGTCGTGCGAGACGGTTCACCGGGCGGCACTTCGCGCGCTCGACCGGGATCGGCCACCCGGCGACGCGGCCATCGTTCTGGTGCTGGAGCGGGCCGGCGATGCACGGCGCGGCGGCCGGCCGATGCTGGCGATCCTGGACGTCGACGGAGAGTCCACATCGGACCTTGTGGTCGGCGATGCTCCGGCGAATGGCTTGGCCAGGTTCGATCCCGCCATGCTTTTCGGGGTACCACACGCCGCTTATGGTCTTCTTTCTGTTGCCGCCGCGGCGTTCGCGGCTTGCCATCGGGTGATTCCGCGGGCCGGCCGCCCAGCCGAGCCCATGCGAGACGATCCGGTATGCCGGGTCGCGCTCAGCCCGCTCGGCGCCGCGCCGGCGCATCTGACGGTACGTCCGGCCGCTCCCCCGCCGCCTTGGATCGCCAGCAACGCGGGCCGGTTACGCGTTTACGCCGGGGCAAATCTGGCCGAGGTCCTTGCCGCGCTGGATGTTGGCCGCGAGTCGATGGACGGCGTGGCCCGGCTGACCATGATCGTCGACGAGGAGTCCGAGCCCGCTCGGGTCATGGCCGCCCGCCGGTGGCTGGCCGAGGGCGGTCCACAGCCGCACGGGGTCGCCTACCGCGACGCGCCGATCGGCGGGCAGGTCGCCTTCGTGTTCACCAACGGCGCGGCCTACTACCCCGCGATGGGTAACCAGCTGGCGCTGGCCTTCCCGCGGATCGTCCGGTCGATCGAGGACCTTTCGACGTCGCGGCTCGCCGCGCCCGCCGCCGGAGTCCTGGACCAGATCTGGGGCGCCGCAATGCTTTCCGCCGTACACGCCGACATCACCCGCGGTGTGCTGGGGCTGCGCCCGGACGCCGCCATCGGCTACTCCTCCGGCGAGTCGGCCGCGCTCGGCGCGCTCGGCGCGTGGCCGGACCCGGGCGCGCTCCGGCACGACCTGCGCGGCAGCGACCTGTTCCGCGACGGGCTGACCGGACGGTACAGCGTGATGCGCCAGGCCTGGCAAAAGCATGGCCTGGACACCGGATGGGCCAGCTATCTGGTCGGCGCGGACGTCGGGCGGGTGCGGGCGGCACTGGCCGGTGCCGTCGCGGTACACCTCATGGCGGTCAATGCGCCGCGGTCGTGTGTCATCGGTGGCGCGGAGAGCGAGTGCGCGAAGGTACTGGCCGGGCTGGGCGACGTGCCGGTGGTGGCCCTCGATTATCAGATCGCCGCCCACGTTCCGGAGCTGGCCGCCGTGGCGCCGGAGTACCGGCAGCTGCACTATCGCTCCACTGTGGACGTTCCCGGTGTCCGGTTCTACAGCGGGGCAAGCGGTCTGTCGTACCGCGCCGACGCCGACCGGGCCGCCGACGCGATCCTGGCCCAGGCGATCGGGACGATCGATTTCGTCCGCCTGATTGAGCAGGCGTACGCCGACGGGGTACGGGTGTTCCTCGAGCATGGGCCGCGAACGAGGTGTACCGGTTGGATCCGGCAGATCCTGGCCGGGCGCGAGCACGTCGCCGTCGCACTGGACGGCGGCGACGCGGTGGGCCAGCTCGGTCAGGTCGTGGCAGAACTGGTCGCGGCGGGCACGCCCGTCCAGTCCTCGGCACTGTTCGATCACCTTGCCGGGGCGGCGGCCCGGCCGGCCCGCCCGGCCCGGACCCTGCGCCTGCCCGCCCACCCGCCGGAGCTGCGGTTGCCCGGATACGACGAACCGACCGTGCTGCCCCGCGCACCACAGTTGCCCGACATCCCAGTCCGGCCGAACCAACTCGTCATGCCCGCCCCGCAGTCCGTTCCGCCTACCGCCCCGGCGGTCGTGCCCGCGGTTGCCGCGCGAGCTTCAATGGGCGACGGTGTCGCTCGCGTGGTCGCTGAGCACTTCGCCCGCGTCACCGCCTTGCACCACGAATTCCTTGCGCGGCAACGCGAAGTCCACGACATGTTCCTCGAGTCCCGCCAACGCACCATCGCCAGGCTCACCGCCGCCGCCCTCACCGCCGCCCCCGGCCTCACCGCCGCCGCCAGCCTCACCGCCGCCCCCGGCCTCACCACCGCCGCCAGCCCCACCGCCGCCGCC
>Ga0075428_100000122_pt1 | contig 67543 bp, 65 predicted proteins | sample RhiMetdeltSRZDD2_FD_75291 | JGI IMG/M metagenome (GOLD analysis project Ga0075428, IMG submission 75291) | Populus rhizosphere microbial communities from Tennessee, USA - Rhizosphere MetaG P. deltoides SRZDD2 | ecosystem: Host-associated > Plants > Roots > Rhizosphere > Soil | place: USA... | reverse complement strand
CGCCGGGCTGGGATCCGATGGCGTTCATGGTGGCCGAGACCCACGCCCGCAACATCGAGTTCCACGCCTGGTTCAACCCGTACAAGGCGGGCCAGGTCGGCACGGCCGATGCCTTGGCGCCCAACCACCCCATCCGCCGGCATCCCGACTGGGCGGTCACCTACCCGGCCAACCCGACCGCGGCCAGGGTCTACTTCAACCCGGGCATCCCCGAGGCGCGCCGCTTTGTCGAGGATTCCATCCTGGAGGTGGCGACCAAGTACGACATCGACGGTATTCACTTCGATGACTTCTTCTACCCCTACCCCTCCGGCGGGGAGAACTTCCCGGATGACGCGGCGTTCGCCCAGTACGGGGCGGGCGCGAGCAAGGACGACTGGCGCCGGCAGAACGTCAACGTGTTCGTGCAGGAGATGCACAGCCGCATCAAGCAGATCAAGCCGTGGGTCAAGTTCGGCATCAGCCCGTTCGGGATCTGGCGTAACCAGCGCACAGACCCGCGCGGCTCGGCCACGCGCGGGCTGCAAAGCTACGACGAGATCTACGCCGACACCCGGCTGTGGGTAACCAAGGGCTGGCTCGATTACATAGTTCCCCAGCTGTACTGGCACATCGGGTTCGAGGTGGCCGACTACGCCGTGCTGCTGCCGTGGTGGGCTTCGGTCGTCTCCGGCACCAGCGTGCAGCTCTACATCGGGCAAGCCGATTACCGCGTCGGCCAGACCGGCGCCTGGCTTGACCCGGCCACGCTGGACCGCCAGCTCGCGCTCAACAAGGACTACAAGGTCAGCGGCAGCATCCACTTCAGCGCCAGCCAGGTGCGCGCCGACCCGCTCGGCGCGGTCAGCCGCTACCGCGAGGCGCACTATCAGGGTCCGGCGCTCGTGCCGTCCATGCCGCAACTTCCGGGCATCCGCCCGCGACCGCCGATGCTGAACAGCGCCGACAGCGGCAACAGCGGCAACAGCGGCGACGGCAGCAGCGGCAACAGCGGCAACAGCGGCAACAGCGGCGACGGCAGCAGAGTCACGTTGACCTGGCGGGCCGACAGCGATCTGACCGGCGCCCGCCACGCGATCTACCGCGCCGATCTTTCCACCAGCGACCCGGCCAAACTGGTCGGCACGGTGCCCGGCGTGAAGGGCAAGCGCACCTGGGTCGACTCCACCGCGGCGGCAGGCGGCAAGTACGCCTACTGCGTGACCACGCTCGACCGGCTGTGGAACGAAAGTCCCGCCAGCGACCCACAAATGGTGTCATAGCACCACATCGGCGTGCCCCGTGTGATCTTCCGCGTGTTTTCTTGACTCATTCCAGAAAAGCCTCCGGACTCCGGCAGTGGTCATGACCTTGGAAGTCGAGTTGACGCTGCGTCTGGCCGGCGCAGCCAGCCTAAGTATCGCCAAAAGTCACGGAAGGAATCCGACGTCCAACAACCACGATGCCGTAGTCCATGATGCGGCGGCGGGCGCCGAATCCGACGCCTCCCAGGAGCAGACCGACGCGGAATCCTTCGCCCCGCTCGAGCCGACCGTGGACGGGTTCCGCAACTACCTCGGCAAGGGCCACCGGCAGAATTCCTGTTGGTGGACAAGGCAAACCTGCTGACGCTGAGCGCGCCCGAGATGATGGCGCTCATCGGTGGCCTGCGGGTGCTCGGGGCCAACTTCAAGCGCTCGCCGTTGGGTGTGCTCACCGACCAGCCGGGGTCGCTGACCAACGACTTTTTCGTGAACCTGCTCGACCTCGGCACGACCTGGAAGCCGGCCGGCGCCGAGGAGATGGTGATGCGGGGCAAGGCGATGCGCGGGTGGATCACCGTTGAGCCGTCCGCCTGCCGCAAGCCCGCCGACCTGAGACGCTGGGTCGCCCGCGGGGTGTCGTTCGCCCGCACCCTGCCGCCAAAGTAGTGTCACTCGAACGGGTTGGGCTGAACCTTTCCGGTGGTGATGTACCCGCGCAGGTTGCCGTTGATGAACCGGCTCCAGGCGTTTGAGCAAGCGTCGTAGCATTCCCATTGGGGCGCAAGGCCTACGTGGGTGAAGCGGACTTCGGTCCCGCCGCCGTTGGCGACGAGGTCGAAGATGATGTCGGTGCCCTTCCACTCGCCAGCTTTGTCCACAAAGGACAGATGGGCATCGGTTACGTGCCAGACGATCCGGCGGCCGGGCGCCCACTCCGTAATCTTCTGGCTCGAGTCGTGCAGGTCCCGGTAGCGGTACCGGAACTCGCCCCCGAGCCGATCGGTCTCGCCGTCGATCTCCCCCGACCACCAGGCCCGCACGTCGCCAATTGCCGCGAAGACCTCCACCGGGGTCCGGTCCACCACGAACGCGGTCGTGTAGCTGTTGTCGCTCATAGCCTGTCCCCTCACCGAATATAGCAACCATCTGACTGCTATAACTTATCGCAATCAGATGGTTGCGTCAACCGGATCGATCCGCTTCCTGACCGACCCGGTCGGCTTTGGGAATCAACCGCTGACGGTGGCCGTATAGCCTTCGGTCACCTCGTTCTTGTGCGCGGCGAACGCGCCCAGAACCTCCTCCTTTTCCTGGTCCGGGATTTTGAAGGCGTCCAAGGTGCGGGCAAGCTCGGCGGCGACCTCATCGAATTCGGCCGGAGAGATCTGGAACTGGCGGTGCGCCTCCTCCAGACCCAGCTGCGTGCTTGCGGGTTTGGTCGCCTCGAACGGGAAGGGTCCCCCGGCGACGGCGCAGACCCACAAGGTACGCATGAATTTCAGTCCTGGCAGCCGGACCAGATTGTTGGTGTGCCATTCCCGCAGGGCCGGGTTCGCCGACTGCTGGCCCACGATGGGGTTGTGGATCAGGGCGTCGCTGAAGTGGTCGACGACCGCCGCGATGGCGAACACGCCGCCAAGCCGCTCGTACAAACTGGCCTCGGACATGGTGTTACCTCCGTTCTAACTCCGCCCCGTGATGGGAAGACCGCCGGTGGGCACGGACATCGCCTGGTTGAACTGGCCGCCGGTGCGGGCGGACGCGACCGGTATCACCGGGAAGGCGTTGCCGCTCCAAACCACTTCGGTGGACAGGTAATCGCCCAATGCACGTCCCTGCGTCGTGTCGGGCAACCAGGACAGGCTCATCGGACCGGCGACGTGGACCGGCGTACTCCACGACCCCCCACCGTCGACCGATGAGATGAATCCGACGTTGAGCTGGCAAGTGGAGAACGTGCAGCTGGTTTGCGGATAGTAGTGGTATGTCAGGCCGATGCGAGTGGTATCGGGCGTGTAGCTAGTGGGATCGACGCCGATGGCGGGGAGGAAGTGGTCGACTCCGCTGGTGGTGGCGTCGATGGGGACCCGGGTCGGCGTGCTCCAGGTGGCGCCATCGGTCGACTTGCTCACCACGATGTCGTTGGCGGCACAGCCGCCGCGGAACCGGCAGTCGGCCCACGCGACGTACGTCGTGCCGTAGTAGTCGCGTTGAGCCGAGGGCAGGGCGCTGGCGTGCAGGCTGCCCGCGGCGGTGTGGCGCTGGGCATTGGAGATCAGAACCGAGGCGCCCCATGAGGCTCCAAGGTCGGTGGTGCGGAAGGCGCGCAGCTGGCCGTTGGTGGCAAGGTAGGGCACGACGACGGTTCCGTCGTACTGCACGACCGGCTGACCGGCGAAGCCGGACGCGTTATCGGCGGTACCGCGTTCCGGTCCCCAGCTGAGCCCGCCGTTGTAGGACACCCGCATCCGCAAGGCGTTGCCCGCGTTGGTGACGGTGTAGCCGAGGTAGCAAGGCGACGCGCCGCTGGGATAGCCGCCGAACTGGCAGACGAGCCAGTTCTTGGTCAGCTGCCCGGTCGCCGCGAGCAACGGCTTCTTGAAGGTGCGGCCGTCATCGGCCGAGCGGACGGTGAACACGGCGGTGGAGCCGTCGGGCCCGCCGGTGACCAGAGCCGAGATGAGCCAGATGTTGTAGCAGATCAGGCAGTAGCCCACCTTCACGTCGCTGACGGCTGTGTAGGCGCCGTCGCCGCGGTGAATCGTGAGGCCGTCGACGAAGCCGTTGGTCCAGGTTCCAAGGCGTTTGTTGTACGCCGCGTAGCCCACGCCCGCCGACCCGCCGCCCACGGTGCGTCCCGACTGGAACGCGGTGAAGATGGTCGTTCCGTTCTGGAACGTGCTGGAGCCTACCTGGGTACGGTGCTGGCCCTCGACGTTGGTGAACGGATCCGAGCTGATCTGGGTGAGCTCTGGGCCGGAGGCGCCGGTGGCGGCCGCGGGGGCGAGCAGAATGGCTACAGTCAGTAGTGGGTACATAGCGAGATGTGCGAATCTCTTGATCGGTTGCATGTCGTTTCACCTCCTTGGCCTAGGTCGTGGGGCCACATGCGACAGTGTTGTGCAATGACCTGACACGCGACCTTGCGCAATCCTTGGATCGCTGGCTCTCGGGGAGGCGGCAATGGCGGATCTGCGGGTGCTCGGCCCGGTGCAGATGTGGGTGGCGCACAAACAGGTGGATCTGGGACCGGCCAAGCAGCAGACCGTTCTGGCGGCGCTGCTGGTCGACGCGGGCCGGCCGGTCACCACCGAGATGCTGATCGAACGGGTCTGGGGTGAGGACCCGCCCGCTTCGGCGCGAAGCGGGCTCTACAGCTACATCACCCGGCTGCGGCAGGCGTTGCGCCAGGCCGGCAACGGCACGGATCCATGCCCTTCTTTGGTGTACGTCCCGGGCGGCTACCGGCTCGACGTCGAACGCCACCGGGTCGATCTGCACCGGTTCCTGCGCCTGGTCGAGCAGGCCAAGCGACCCGGTGTCAGCGACGAGCAGCGAGCCGCCGTCCTGGATCAGGCCAACCGGCTCTGGCGGGGAGAGGCCCTGGCCGGCCTGGACGGCGAGTGGGCGGCGCGGACCCGGGATGTGCTTGCCCAGCAACGGCTTGAGGTCGCGCTGCTGTGGGCGAAGTCGCAGCTGCGGCTGGGCCGGGCGACCGGGGTGATCGGCCCGCTGCGCGAGCTGGTGGCCAGGCACCCCCACGTGGAGCCGCTGGCCGCGATGCTGATCGAAGCGCTGTGCCGCGACGGCCGTTCCGCCGAGGCGCTGGATCAGTTCTCCTCCACCCGTGACCGGCTGATCGCGGAGCTCGGCGTGGAGCCGGGGCCGCAGTTGCGCCGGCTGTACAAGGCGATCCTGCAGGGCGGGTCGGAGCCGGGCCCGGCCGAGCCGGAGCCGGCGCCGTTGCCGCCGGTGCCGGCGCAGCTGCCGTTGGACGTGCACGGTTTCACCTGCCGTCGCCGGGAGCTCGCCGAGTTGGACGCCGTGCTGGCGCCCAGCCAGGAGCAGCCGACCGCGGTACCGATCGCCGCGTTGGTGGGCACCGCCGGGGTCGGCAAGACCACCCTCGCGGTGCACTGGGCGCATCGCACCGCGGAGCGCTTCCGCGACGGGCAGCTGTACGTGAACCTTCGCGGGTTCGACCCGTCGGGTTCGCCGATGGCACCGGCCGAGGCGGTGCGCGGGTTTCTGGATGCGCTCGGTGTCCCGCCGGAACGCCGCCCGGCCGACCTGGCCGCGCAGGTCGGCCTGTACCGGAGTCTGGTGGCGGGCAAGAAGATTCTGGTGGTGTTGGACAACGCCGTGACCGTCGAGCAGGTCCGCCCGCTGCTGCCCGGTTCACCCGGCTGCGCCGCCCTGATCACCAGCCGCAACCGGCTCAGCAGCCTGGTCACCACCGAGGGGGTCCACCTGCTCACGCTGGATCTGCTCAACCCGACTCAGTCGCGGCAGCTGCTGGCCGCCCGCATCGGCCGCAAGCGGGTGGCCGCGGAACCGTTGCCGGTCAACGAAATCATCGCCCGGTGCGCGGGGCTGCCGCTGGCCCTGGCGGTCGTGGCCGCCCGGGCCTCGGAGCACCCGTCGTTTCGCTTGGCCGGGCTGGCGGCCCAGCTGCGCGACGCGCTGGACGCGTTCCAGGACAACGATCCCACCGCCGATCTGCGGGCGGTGCTGTCCTGGTCCTACCGGGCGGTGGGCCGCGAGGCCGCGAGCCTGTTCCGGTTGCTGGCCTTGCCGCCGGGACCGGACATCGGCGTCGCGGCGGCGGCGAGCCTGGCCGGGCTGCCGGAGCCCCAGGTCGCGGCGCTGCTGACCGAGCTGGCCCGGGCTCACCTCGTCGTGGAGCAGCGGCCGGGCCGGTATACCTTTCACGACCTGTTGCGGGCCTACGCCGGTGAGCTGGCCCGCGACGCGGAGACCGACACGCGGGCGGCCCTGTCGCGGGTGCTCGACCATTACCTGCACACCGCCGTCGCGGCGGCCCGCCAGCTCAACCCGCACCGCGAGCCCATCGAGGTGGATCCGCCCTCCCCGGGTGTCGTCCCCGAGCCCGTCGCCGACCACGAGCACGCCCTGGCCTGGTTCGCCGACCACCACGAGATCCTGCTGGCCAGTATCAGAGTCGCCGCCGGATCCGGGTTGGACCGCCTCACCTGGGGCATCGCCTGGACGATGACCAGCCACCTCGACCTGGGATCGCATTGGCAGGACCTGGCCGACACCCAGGCCATTGCGCTGGTCGCCGCGGCTCGGCTGGGTGACCGGGCCGGGCAGGCCTACGCCCACCGCATCCTGGGCCGGGCCAAGGCCCGCCTCGGCTGCTACGCCGAGGCCAAGGCCCAGTGCGAGCAGGCGCTGGCGATGTGCCGGCGGCTCGATGACCACGTGGGACAGGGGCACACCCAGCTCAACCTCGCCTGGCTGCTCGAGCAGCAGGGCGATTACCGGACAGCGCTCGAGCACGCCCGCCAGGCCCACGATCTGTACCGGGTCGCCGGCCACCGTGCCGGTCAGGGCAGTGCCCTCAATCAGCTGGGTTGGTACCACGGAAAACTCGGAAATCACGAAAAGGCGCTGACCCATTGCGAGCAGGCGCTGGAGATGCAGCGCGAGACCGGTCACCGTTACGGGCAGGCCAGCACCTGGCATAGCCTGGGTTTCGCTCACCACCACCTGGGTCATTACGACGAGGCGGCGGCCTGCTACGGGCACGCGATCAACCTGCATCGGGCCACCGGCGACCGTTACCGCGAGGCCGAAACGCTTGTCCACCTTGGCGACAGCCATTTCGCCGCGGATGGCGGCGCCGCCGCCGCCCGGGCTTCGTGGCAGAAGGCTGTGGCCATCCTGGATCGGATCGGCCACCCGGATGCCGAGCAGGTACGGGCGAAGCTGGATAACCCGAGTGTGGCGTTGGGAAAGCGCTTGCCATAGGATCGCGTCAATCCTGCAACTTCGAGGACACCGGGCAACCCTCCAAACCAGACAATCGCCCGCAAAACAGGGCCGGCCGAGAGCCGGCTGTTGGTGTTTACACGATTTCAATGCAACAAAGCTGCAAATGGTACCCATTGAATGTTTTGTTACTATCTCTTTACGTTGGTGGGAAAGCGCATTCCAACGCAGGGAGGTCCTACAGTGCAGGAAGCGCATCACGTCCCCACCCGGCTGACCTTCAGGTCCACCATGCGAACGCGGGTCGCCATCGCGGCCGGCACCAGCGTCGCCGTCGCGGCCCTGGTGTTCACCCTCGGCAGTGTCGCCAACGCGGCCACGCTGTTCTCCGACGATTTCAACGACGGCAACGCCAACGGCTGGACCACCTCCGGTGGCACCTGGTCGGTGTCGTCCGGCGTCTACTCGCAGGCGGGCACCAGCGCCAGTGCCAAGGCGCTGGCCGGCTCGACGTCGTGGACGACGATGACGGCCTCGGCCCGGGTGCGAGTCAACTCGTTCAGCGCCACCTCGAGCTCGCGGGGGCTGGGAATCGCGGCACGGGCCCAGAGCACGTCGAGCTTCTACGCCCTCATGCTCACGCCGAACTCGGTGCAGATCCGCAAGGGAGCCACCACGGTGCTGGCTTCGGCGTCGTTCTCGACGGCGACCGGCACGTTCTACACGCTGTCGTTGAGCGCGACCGGCGGTTCCCTTGTCGGTTCGGTCAACGGCTCCCAGGTGGTATCCACTTCGGACAGTTCCTTCGCCACCGGACGCGTCGGGCTCATCGCCAACTTCGCCGCCGGCTCCTTCGACGACGTGCTGGTGACCGACGCGGCCGGCCCGAGCCCCAGCTCGCCGCCGGCGTCGCCCCCCTCGTCACCATCGGCGTCACCGTCGCCGTCAAGGTCGAACTCCCCGTCACCGCCGACCTCCCCCTCGCCGTCGATCAGCCCGACACCGCCCGGCGGCATCATCGGCTGGGCCACGCAGGCCGGCGGCACCACCGGTGGATCGGGCGGTCCCACGGTCACCGTCACCAACTTCACCGACTTCCGCACCCAGGCCCAGACCGCTGGCACCAGGACGATTCTGGTCAGCGGAATGATCGCCGGCTCGGGCACGGTGGAGATCACGGCGAACAAGACGATCCGCGGCGTCGGCGCGAACTCCGGTTTCTCCGGAACCACCCTCAACATCGAGGACATGAGTCCGGCCAACGTCATCCTCCAGAACCTGAACATCCGCGGGGTACCGGGTACCGACGCGATCCAGATCGAGAATGCCGACCACATCTGGGTCGACCACAACACCCTGTCCAGCACCATCGAGGACGACCCGGACTTCTATGACGGTCTGCTGGACTGCACCCACGCGTGCGACTACGTCACCGTGTCGTGGAACATCTTCCGCAACCATTGGAAGAACTCGCTGATCGGCCACTCCGACGGCAACGCCGGTGAGGACGTCGGCCACCTGCGGATCACGTACCACCACAACTGGTTCGACACCACCTTCGAGCGCAGCCCGCGGGTGCGTTTCGGTGAGACCGTCCACGTGTTCAACAACTACTACCTCAACATCAGGCATGACACCGCCTCCTACGCCATTGCGTCGACAATGAACGCCGGGCTGCTCGTCGAGGGCAACGTCTTCGAGAACGTGCAGCAGGCGTGCTGGTCGGCCAGCGGCTACGCCGACTCCGACCCGGGCCGGCTGGTGGCGCGCAACAACATCATCACCAACTCGGGACCGTGCGAGGTCAACGGCTCGGTCGCGGGTCTGCCTTACGGCTACACCGCGGAGAATGTCAACAGCGTCAAGGCATCCGTCACGGCGGGTTCCGGCGCCGGCCGGCTCTGATACTCGATGGGCAGATAGGAGGCCTGCGGCCGGCATCGGCGGCAGGCCTCCCACCACATGCGACAAACTGCCGCCATGGTTCATGATGGTGGGGTGACTGTGCGGCGGATATGGCTTGTGGTAACGGTCGGGGCGGTGGCGATATTGGGTGTCGTGCTCACCGTCCTCAGCTGGGACCGGGCGAGCCGGATGGCGACCGTGGTGTCGGCGTTGGCGGCGGTTGCCGCGGTAGGGATCGCGGTGTGGGCGGCGTTGCGCGGCTCGGAGGGGTCGGGTCGAGCGGTGCGGGTATCCAATACCGGATCGGCCGTCGCCGGGCGCGGCGGTGTTGCTGTCAGCGGCGTGGCCGGACAGCTCGCTGAGTCGCCGACCGCGATTCACGTGGAGGTGACGGGTGTCGCCGACGCCTCCGGCGGTGGCGAGGCTGTTTCCGGTGTACGCCTGACATGACTCGGCGGCGCGGCGCCGGGCGGCGGCGTATCGATGTCCACGGCACCGGCTCGGCGACGGCCAGCGACGGTGGGATCGCGGTCAGCGGTGTGACCGGTGATATTACCAAGGTGGACGTCCATCTTGGAGGGTCCGGCCCGGAGGTGCCGCCGACCGATGTGGTCCTTGCGCTCAGGGAACTCGTCGAGCCCAACCGATCATCGCAGAAGATCCTGGATCGAGCCGCGGCTGCCTTGGCGGAGAAGGTGGAAAGGCAGTGGTCACAAGAGGCGGCCCTGCAGCAGCTGCTTCAGCCTGACCCGCTACAGGTCTGTTGGTCATCCACCAGGCGTCCGGTGTCCGCGAGCCGCGAGGTTGTGCTCGACGAGTCGACCACCGGCGACTGGCAGGTGTCACCGTTGGCTGGGAAGGTCGACGATTTGGCGGCGGCTTTTCGAGGGCTGCCGCACCGGCAATTGGTGGTCCTTGGCGAGGCCGGAGCCGGCAAGACTGTCCTGGCAATACTTTTGACCGTTCAGCTGGTAAAGGATGTCGCCCGGGGCGGGCCGGTGCCGGTGTTGTTGTACATCGCTTCCTGGGATCCGGCGGCCGAGCACATCGAGGCATTCTTGGCCCGGCGGCTGGACGAGGAGTACCCATTTCTCGCCGAGCACGCAGAAGATGATCAGCGCCTGGCGGACCTGATGGTCGCGCGTGGACGGGTGATACCGATCCTTGATGGCCTTGATGAACTATCCATCGCTCAGCGGCAAAAGGCGATATCGGCGTTGGATCGGTTCGCCGCGACGGGCCGGCCTTTGATCGTGACCTGCCGTGGCCGGGAGTACGAGGAGGCCGTCGGCGGTGGCGTGGTGCTGTCTCGGGCCGCGGTGGTGGAGGTTGAGCCGGTCGCCGTCGAGCAGACGATCGCGTTCCTGTCTCACCCGGCCCCGGTCCGGCTTCGCTGGCAGCCGGTGTTTGCGCATCTGCGTGAGCATCGCGACGGACCGCTGGCGCAGGTACTGTCGACACCGCTGATGGTGACTCTGGCTCGCGCGGCTTTCCGAGATCCGAAGACTGATCCGGCTGACTTGCTCAAGGTGCATGACCGCGACGCGATCGCCGCGTTGTTGATCGACACGTTCGTCGATGCCGCCTACCAACCTGGCCTACCTGAACCGCCAATGCCGGCGCCGCAGCAGCGGTTGCGTGGCTACCAGCCCGCGCGGGCGCGGCGGTCGCTAAGCTGCCTGGCTCGGATTCTGTACGAGGCGGGGACCCGTGATCTGCGTTGGTCGCATTTCACCCCGCGCCGGTTGGCCACTCCGCGGCTGCCCACGATGCGAGGCATCTTCGCCAGGCTCGCCTTTATCGTCGCGCTAGGTGTCTTGGGGTTCGCGGCTTCAAAGTTCTGGATACATCCCGGTGAAGCGACCAAGGCGGCGCTGCTGTGGATTGTGGCAGTAACGGTTCTAGCCCGGATAGGCAAAGCTCATCTGTGGTGGCCAAAGCCGGCTCTGGGCCCGGTGCCGGGCATGTTGAAGGCCAGCTACATCGCATTGCGGGTGTGGTGGCCGGTAATGACGTTGGCGATTGTCTTTGCCCCGCTTGCCTTCACCGGAGCACACCCGGTTGTCCGGGCCGTCCTGGTTGCCGTGATGATGGTTCAGGTCTGCCTACTCGACGTGTTCCGACCGTTGTGGCACCCGGGACACCGGCCGGCTCGGTGGCGGCGCCTACGCAGACTCGCTTTGGGCATCGCATTCGGAGTCGCGCACGGCTTGTTTGCCGGGCTACTGGCCGCCCACTTGCTGGTGGGGCTGGTGGGCGGCGTTGTCGCCGGATTGGTGACGGCCGCCATGCCCACGGTGCCCACCGTGCCGCTGGCCCGTAGGACGGCCTCGAGTCCGCGCCACGCGTTGCGGGTCAACCACTCTATTACCGCGGCATCCGCGGTTTTGCATGGACTCAGCGGTGGGGTGGTCTTTGCCGTGGCCGCCGTTGTCCTGCCTGGATCGCCCGGAGTCCTCACGGCCGGGCTGGTCGGGGCCGCGGTCTTCGGGCTGGCCGCCGGCTTGAACGCGGGTCTATGGCCTTGGTTGCGGTTTCGCTTGACCCACTTGATTTTCGCGACGCGTGGTCAGCTGCCATGGCGTTTGGTGGCCTTTGTCGAGGACGCCCACCGGCGTGGTGTGTTGCGCCTGGCCGGAACCTCATGGCAATTCCGCCACGCGCTTTTGCAAGATCATCTTGTCCGGGATTGGCGTCTGCAACGCCTGCGGGCACGCGCGGACGCCGAAGACACCTATTTCGGCGGTGACCTTTATGCCGCCCAGTTGGCCCGGATGCTGGTCGACCACCACCGGATCGACGAACTGCGGGCTCGCGCCGACGCCAGGGATAGGTATGCCGCGGCATACTTGGCTCACTTTCTTTACTCGCGGGGCGAGGTCGAGGAGCTGCGGATCCGCGCCGCCGCCGGCGACAAGCCCGCCGCCCGGGTCTTGGCGGCTTGGCTCGCCGAGCACGGCCGCATGGAGGAAGCCTTTACCGCGCTAAGGGTTCTCGCCGGCGCCGGCGACGGATACGCGATGTGGCGCCTGGCCGATCTGCTCGTGGCGCAGGGCCGCGTCGATGAGGCCGTCACAGCGATACGAGCCCTCGCCGATGCCGGCAGCGCCAAGGCTCGCGGGTTGCTGGCCGACCTTCTTGCCGGCAAGGGATGTGTCCAGGAAGCCATCGCCATCCTGGCCGACCGCGTCGGCACCGATCCGACCGACGAGCACGCCACCGCACGCCTGGCCGATCTGTTTGCTCTGCAGGACCGGATGGCAGACCTACGGAGCCTCGCCCGGTCCCACCACAGCTACGTCATCTTGCGGCTGGCGGCCGAACTGGCACGGAAGGGCCAGTCCGAGGAAGTCACGGCGGTCCTGCGGGCCCACGCCGACCAGAACGGATATGCGGAGTGGAACCTTGCCCATCTGCTCTTGTGGCAGGGCCGCATCGACGAGCTTCGAGCTCGGGCTAAAGGCGGCGACCGCATCGCCCAGATGAGGCTGATCGACCTATTGGGATGGACAGGTCAAGTCCAGGAGCTGACCGATCTGGCCAAGGAAGACTGGTGCGCCGCCGAATGGTTGGCTGACCTGCTCACGGCCGAGGGTCGCGCTGAGGAGGCCATCGCCATGCTGCAGGCCCGCGTCGACGACGGTGAAGACATCCATGTCAAAAGGCTCGCTGGGCTTCGCGCCGACGAGGTCACTTCTGACGAGTTCGTCGCCATGCTGCAGGCGCAGGCCGATGATGGCCACCTCGAAGCCGCGCCGGCCGAGATCCTCAAGGAGAAGCTCCGGTCGGAGCGGCTGACGGCACTACGCTGGTTGAACGATCTTCCCAGCCCATCCGAGCGGGTCCAAGCGGGAGAAGCACTCGCGCGTGCTTCAGCCGAAACCATGCTTTTCGAGTTGAGCGCCGGGCCGGCCATCGAGAACAGTGTGACCGAGGATCTGGCCAAGGCCATGCTCGGTGCTTCCGAGGCCGGCGATGCCTTCGCGGCACCGCGTCTGGCTCATATGCTCACCAGGCAACGCCGCGCCGGCGAGGCCCTTGCCTTGCTGGAGACTCACGCGGGGCGGGATCCGCTCCTTGCCCGGCAGCTTCTGACACTTCGTGTCATGCATGCCCAGACGCCGGCGCCGGCGCCGCGTGGGCGCCGGCGCTGACGGCCGTATTCACTTGGCGCAGGCTGCCGCGCCCGGCTGGTATGCGGTCGCTCTCACATAGCTGAGCCGGGCAGCGATGCCGACTTGATCGATGGCGGCGTAATACGAGCAGGTTGCTGCCTGCAGGGAGGCCACGAACAGTTGCGCCGCCGCAAGGCAAAGCGCCGCGGTCGCGGTGGCGAGCGTCTCGTTCGGGTCATAGATTCTCCTTGTCGGATTCGGCATTGGACGGCGACGCAACCCGATCGGTGCGTCGCGTCCCCCCGTTGCCGTCGATGCTTCGGAAACCAGCCTGGATCGCCCGGGTCATGCGGTTGGTATGCGCTGGGTATGCTTAGCCGATCTCATCGGGGGGTGATGGCCGTGCGTTTTCGCATCCTTGGGCCGATCACAGTGGAATGCGACGGTAAGCCGGTAGCGATCGCCCGGCCCAGATGCCGCGCGGTCCTGGCTTATCTGCTGTTGTCGGCCAACCGTCCTGTCTCGACGGCGGGCCTGATCGAGGCGATGTGGGGCGGTGCGCCGCCTTCGACGGCGCGTCGCCAGATCCACGCCGAGATCTGCGCGATCCGCGCCGCGCTGCGGCATCGGGCGGGTTTGGTCAAAACCTTTCCTTCCGGGTACCAGATCACGGTGGCCGACGGCGAGCTGGATCTGGCCGAGTTCCGGGCCAACGTGGCGCGAGCCCGCGCCGAATCGGCGGCCGGCGAGCACCGGCTCTCGGCGGGCCTGTGGCAGTCGGCGCTTGGCCTGTGGCACGGGCCGGCGTTGGCCAACGCGGTGGGCGCCTATGTTCCGGCCACCGCGGCCCGCCTCGAGGAGCAGCGTCTGGACGCGCAGGAGCGCCTGATCGAGGCGGAGCTGGCGGGCGGCGCCGGGGTGGAGCTGATCGGTGATCTGAGCGCGCTCGTGGCCGAGCACCCGCTTCGGGAAAGGCTTCACGGGCTTTTGATGCTGGCGTTGTACCGGACCGGACGGCGCTCGGAGGCGCTGGAGATCGCGCGGGCCCTGCGCGCGACCCTCGCCGAGCAGCAGGGTCTGGACCCCGGCCCTGAGATCATCGAGTTGGAGCGGCGGGTGCTGCGCGACGATCCCGCGCTGCGCCCTCAGCCGGCCTCGCGGGAGCCGGCGCAGCTGCCGCTGGACATACCCGGGTTCGTCGGCCGGTCCGAGCATCTGTCCACATTGGACTCTCTGCTGCCGGACTCCCCGCGGCCGCCTCGCGCCGCGGTGGCGGTGCTGACCGGCATGGGCGGCGTCGGCAAGACGGCCTTGGCGGTGCACTGGGCGCACCGGGTCCGCGACCGGTTCCCGGACGGGCAGCTGTATGTCAACCTGCGAGGCTTCGATCCCGTGGGCGTGGCCATGCCGGCGACCGAGGCGATCCGCCGGTTCCTCGATGCCCTAGCCGTTGCGGCCGAACGCATCCCGGCCGACCCTGAATCCCAGGTCGACCTCTTCCGGACCCTGATGGCCGACAAGCACATGCTGATCGTGCTGGACAACGCCCGCGACAGCGACCAGGTGCGGTCGCTGCTGCCCGGTGCGGCCGGCTGCCTCGTGGTGGTCACCAGCCGCAACACGCTCACCAGCCTGGTCGCCGCCGAAGGCGCCCATCCGCTGCCGGTGGATCTGATCAGCCGGGAGGAAGCCCGCGATTTGCTTGGCCGCCGCTTGGGTGGTGCCGTCGCCGCCGCCAGGCCCGAGACGGTCGAGGCGATCATCTCCTGCTGTGCCCGGCTGCCCCTGGCCCTGGCCATCGTCGCCGCGCGGGCGCTCACCGACCCGCACCTGTCGCTGGCCACCATCGCCGGCCGGCTGCGCGACGACGACCGGCTCGGGCTACTGTCCACAAACGACACTTCCGCCACCGATCTGCGCACGGTCTTCTCCTGGTCCTACGGGGCGCTCGGCGGCCCGGCCGCCGGGCTGTTCACGCTGTTGGGCGTGCACCCCGGCCCGGACATCTCGATCGCGGCGGCCGCCAGCCTGGCCGCGCTTCCTGTGGACACGGCCCGGTCACTGCTGAGCGACCTGGCCCGCGCCCACCTCATCGAGGAGCACGCCCCCGGGCGGTACACCTTTCACGACCTGTTGCGCGCCTACGCCGCCGAGCTCGCCCAGGCCACCATCCCGGACAGCGAGCGCCGCGCCGCCACCCACCGGATACTCGACCACTACCTGCACTCGGCATACGCGGCCGACCGCCTGCTGGAGCCCGCCCGCGAAGCGATCGCCCTGGCCGCGGCCGAACCGGGCGCGACCCCGGAGCACTTCGCCGACCGGGCGCAGGCGCTCGTCTGGTTCACCGCGGAACACGCCACCTTGCGCGCGGCCGTCAACCACGCGGCAGACCAAGACTTCCCCACTCACTCCTGGCAGCTGGCGTGGTCCCTGTTCGACTACTTCGACCGGCATGGCCACTGGCACGACCTGATCGCGGTCCACCAGACCGCGCAGTCCGCGACCGGGCCGCTGGCTGATCCGGCAATCCAGATCCGCATCCACCGGATTCTTGCCCGCGCCCGCATCCAGCTTGGCCACTCCGAAGACGCCAACCGCCACCTGCGGCATGCCCTCACCCTCGCGGAAACGGCCAACGACATCATGTCGCAAGCCCATATTCACAACAGCATCGGCCATCTCCGGGAGCGCGACGGCCGGCACGAGGTGGCTCTCCACCATGCGCGGCTGGCCACCGCCCTGTTCCGCACGGTCGGGCACCGGCACGGCGAGGCCAACACCCTCAACGGCGTCGGCTGGTGTTATGCCATGCTCGGTGACCTTCAGAAGGCCATCGACCACTGCCAGGAGGCCCTCCGCCTGCTCCAGGAGATCGACGATCGATTCGGGCAGGCCCATGTCTGGGACAGTCTCGGCTACATCCACTATCAGGCGGGCCAGCACGATCGGGCCATCGACTGCTACGAGAAGGCGTTCGGCCTGGCTTGCGAATTGGGTGCCCGCCGCAACGGAGCCGAACACCTGGCCCACCTCGGCGACGTCCACCACGCCGCGGGCAATGTGCGCGCGGCGCGTGAGGCTTGGCAGAAAGCCCTGACCGTCCTGGAACAGATAGACCACCCCGACGCCGACCACATCCGCGACAAACTGATCAACCTCGATCTAGCTGGTGCCGAACGCTAGGTCAGGCGGCGGCGCGGCCGTCGATCTGATCGCGCAGGCGTTGCGCGGACTCAAGCTCGGGCCCAAAGGTCTGCGGGTCTTCGCCGGCCAGCTCCCGGTAACGTTGCACCGCGCGCTCGATAAACGCCCGCGCCGGTCTTGGATCCTCACGCGAGTGGACGGCTTGGTTGAACAACGCGCCGGCGACGACCGCGTTGATGCGGGAGTCGCGCTCATCCTGGAAGGCTTCGATCAGGTCGTCGTAGGCGGCCGCTCTCTTCTCCGCGTGTCCGAGCTCACCAAGGACAACCGCTTTGTAAAACATCGCCTTGGACCTCACTACCCGCAGTTCCGCGGAGGCATCATTGGCGTGGACCTCGGCCACCTGCTCAAATCCCTTGAGGGCAGCCTCGAGTTGCTTCGACTTGTACCGCAGGAAGGCACTGTAAAACCTGGCGTGTCCAACGATTGCGTGCGCTTTCGGCGAGGTGTCGCCGGCGAAGCGGTCGATCAAGTCGTCGAACGTCTCCAGCGCGTGGCCATCACTCCCGGCGCTCATGCCGTCGACGGCCTTGCGGTATAAGAACTCTGCGAAGTCATCGTGAAGATCTGACTTGCTCACTCTGTAGAAGGAAAGGAAGTCTCCTTCGCCGCGGTGCGCGGTCGTGGCGGTTATGACGTGGTCATCGCCGAGGGTCTTATGCAAATCCTTCTCGAGGCTGGCCATGGCGGCTTCGGCTTCCGCTTGACGGTCCCCCCGCCATAGCATCTGCGTGAGGTTGTGCCGTGCCACAAGCGTGAAATTGTCGTCCGTGCCCAGCACCCGCCCCGCGTCCGCCACGACGGCCCTCAGGCTGGCCTCGGCTTCGCCTACGCGTCCGCGACGATAGAGGATTGTCGCGTAGTCCATCCGGGTCTGCAGTGTGACGAAGTGGTCACCACCGAGGGTGTCTTGTTCGTCGGCCAGAATGCCTTGAAGCTCCGACATCGCCTCCTCATGCGCTCCCATTTCTGCCCATGCCATGGCCCGGTTGTGCCGAGCAACAAGGTTGGCGGGATCGTCGGCCCGCCATTCTCGTAACTGACGGTCGAGAATCTTGTTGAATATCTCGACAGCCTCGGCATGACGCCCAACTTGGCCAAACAGCCTTGCGAGATATTGCTCAGCGATCGTGGCGGCGTGGCTGGCCTCCAAACCATGTTTGCGGCCATGTCGTAAAGCGGAGGTGATGAGTTCGATGCCAAACTCCGCCGACTTCATGTTTGCGTATGCGACCGCGGTGTCGGCCGTCACCCGGATCAGCGTTTCCAGGTCCGCGGCGGCGAGCCTTGCTGCCGAGTTGCTCAACAGCGCCTGCAAGTGAGGGGTGAGCACGCGAAAGGCCGACCACGTCGAGGGACGCTCGTCCGCCAGGTCATCGAGGGCGGCGACCAGAAGCTTTACCGCCGTTTGCCGAACCAGAGACTCCGGCGGATCACCCGGCCTCGGCTCGAGAAGGTAAATGCGATTGGTGTCGGCGACGACCGGGTGAACCATCAGCCCTCTGTCGTGGACTCCGCCGGCCTGGTCGATCAGGCCGAGCTGATGCAGTCCTTTCAGGACCGTGTCCACCCGCAGAGGCGCCGTTGCGGCCCAGCCACTCAGGTCCATGGCCGCGGCCAGGTAGTCGGCTACGGTGTCCGGTCTGAGCAAACTGAGGGGCACCGGTATGTTGGGTGCGAAACAAGAGAGCAATCGAAGCAACGGCCGAGCCTGCGGTATCCCGTGCCGCGCCAACGCATCCAGCGACAGCTCCCAAGTCACCATGATGGTCATGCGCTCGGCGGCCTCCGGGTCGTTGGGAGCAAGCTCAATCAAGCGGATCATGGTGGGGTCCGACTCGAGCGCTTGACGATAGGCGTCGAAAGTGTCGTGAGGAACGGCATAACCGCTACCGAGATACAGCCCGGCGAGGTGTAGCGCCAAGGGCAGCCGGCCCAGTCGCTGCGCCAACGCCTTCGCCTGCGTTCTGGTGCCCGCGTTCTTCGCCAGATCGCAGAGAACCTGAGCCGCTTCGTTGGGCGACAGCAGCCCGATCGGGAAGATCTGCGCTGAGGGCGGCCAGAACCGCTTCTCGCGCTGGCGGCTGGTGACGATGACCATGCCCCGTTGACCGGCGCGCACCCAGCCGGTGCCGTCGGCCAGGGTCGGTGCGCTCTCACTGTTGTGCGTGGTCGGCCTGCCCAGAAACGTGGTGTCGTCGGCGTTGTCGACGATCAGCACCCACCGTTGCTCGCTGCTCTCCAGGACCGCCCAAAGGTGGTCCGGTCCGTCCGGCACGGCGGCCTGGATCGCGGCGACCTCCTCAACCCTCGCTCCCGATGCCCACGCGAGGACGCCAAGGCGGTCGACGAGCTCCTGTAGCGTCGCCGCGGGCACCTCCCACGCCGGACGTTGATCGTCGGCCCCGTCGCGCAGCCAATGTTTGCGGACGAGCTCACGGGCAAGAGTGGATTTACCCGTCCCGCCACTGCCGACCAGGACCACCAGACCGCCGGTTTCCAGCCCGCGCTGGAGTTTCCCCAGAAGCGAGCGACGGCCTCTGAACCTCTCCGGGTGCCGTCCGAACTGAACCGGCGTGGCGTTCAGCGGTGCCGTCCGGCCGGCCTCCTCCGGTATCTCCGGCTCCTCCTCCACCACATGCGGCCGGGTCTGCGGCTCGGGCTCGACCGTTTCCTTCGACTTCGGGGACGCGCCGGACGGGAGTTCGACGAGCGCGATGACGGTGATCAGGCCAAAGATCACGAGGGCCGTCCAGGGCAACCATCTGTTGCGCACGATGAAATCCGGGAGCGGACCGTCGGTGGCGACATTGGTCGAAATCGGAAGCAGAATGAAGGCACAAACAGCGGAGCCAAATGCCACAAGCCGGCGGCGCCTTCTCACTCCCACCGCCTCCGCAATCACCGTCGCGCCCTATGGACCATAGGCTACCTGCGCTCGGTCATGCTCGAAAGCCATGAGTTGATTTCTATACAACAATGCACAACCTAACGACTGACAGAGCGGAAACCGCGCAGCCGCAGGCTGTTGGAGACCACGAACACCGACGAGAACGCCATCGCCAGCCCGGCGATCATTGGGGTGAGCAGGCCGAGCGCGGCCAGCGGCAGGGCGGCGACGTTGTAGGCGAACGCCCAGAACAGGTTGCCCTTGATGGTGGTCAGCGTGCGGCGTGACAGCCGGATCGCGTCCACGGCGGCCATGAGGTCGCCGCGCACCAGGGTCAGGTCGGAGGACTCGATCGCCACGTCGGTGCCGGTGCCCATGGCCAGTCCCAGATCGGCCTGGGCAAGCGCGGCGGCGTCGTTGACGCCGTCGCCGACCATCGCGACCACCTTCCCTTGCGCCTGCAGGCTTTTGACGACGTTCACCTTGTCGGCCGGAAGCACCTCGGCGATCACGTCGCCGGGGGCGATGCCGGCCTCGGCGGCGACCGTGCGGGCCACCGTGAGGTTGTCGCCGGTGAGCAGGATCGGGGTCAAACCGAGGTGGCGTAAGGCTTTGACCGCCTCGGCGCTGGTGGGTTTGAGCGCGTCGGCCACGGTGAGCAGGGCTTGTGCCTGCCCGTCCCAGCCGATGAGCACGGCGGTGTGCCCCTTGGCCTCGGCACCGGTCTGGGCGCTGGAAAGCTCCGGCGGCAGGGTGAGGCCGCGCTCGGCCAGCAGCGCGGCCCGGCCGACCACGACCTCGTGCCCGTCCACCGTGCCGGTGACCCCTAGACCCTCCACATTGGAGAATCCGTCGACCGCGGGAAGGGGTTCGTCGGACGCGGCTCGGGCGATGGCTTGGGCGATCGGGTGCTCCGAGGCGGATTCGAGCGCGCCGGCCAGCCGCAGCGCCTGCGCGCGGTCGACGCCGCCGGCCGCGGTCACCTCGACCAGTGTCATCCGGCCGGTCGTCACGGTGCCGGTCTTGTCAAGCACGACCGTGTCCACCCGGCGGGTCGACTCGAGCACCTCGGGGCCGCGGATGAGGATGCCCATCTGCGCGCCCCGGCCGGTGCCGACCAGCAGCGCCGTCGGGGTGGCCAGCCCCAGCGCGCACGGGCAGGCGATGATGAGCACGGCCACGGCGGCGGTGAAGGCGGCGGCCACGCCGTTGCCGGTACCAAGCCAAAAACCAAGCGTGGCAACGGAAAGAGCGATGACGATCGGGACGAACACCCCGGAGATGCGGTCGGCGAGCCGCTGCACCTCGGCCTTGCCCGACTGCGCCTGCTCCACCAGCAGGGCCATCTGGGCCAGCTGGGTGTCGGCGCCGACCCGCTCGGCCCGCACCACCAGCCGCCCGGCGGTGTTGAGGGTGGCGCCGACCACCCGGTCGCCCACGGCGACATCGACGGGCACCGACTCCCCTGTGATCATCGACAGGTCCACCGCCGATGTGCCCTGCTCGACCACGCCGTCGGTGGCGATCTTCTCGCCCGGGCGCACGACGAACAGGTCGCCCACGGCCAGCTGCCCGATCGGGATCCGGACCTCGGCCCCGTTCCTAAGCACCGCAACGTCTTTGGCGCCCAGCTCGAGCAGGGCCCGCAGGGCGGCGCCGGCGCGGCGCTTGGAGCGGGCCTCGAAGTAGCGGCCGGCCAGGATGAACATGGTGACCCCGGCGGCGACCTCGAGGTAGATGTTGTCCGCGCCGCTGGTGCGCTCGATGGCCAGGCTGAACGGGTGCGTCATGCCGGGTTCGCCGGCGGTGCCGAAGAACAAGGCCCATAGAGACCATAAAAACGCTGCCATGGTACCGACGGAGATGAGCGTGTCCATTGTGGCCGCACCGTGACGCAGGTTGGTCCACGCCGCCTTGTGGAACGGCCATCCGGCATAGACCACCACGGGCGCGGCCAGGGTGAGGGAAAGCCACTGCCAGTTGGTGAATTGCAGCGCCGGGATCATCGCCATGGCGATGACCGGGATGGAGAGCACCACCGAGGTGATGAGCCGGTGGCGCAGCGGTGCGAGCTCATCGGGGGCCGGCTCTTTCTCCTCCTGCGCCGGAAGCGTTGCGGTGTAACCGGTTTGCTCAACCGTCTGGATCAGGTCCCGCGGGGTGATGGTGCCGGGGAAGGTGACGCTGGCCTTCTCGGTGGCGTAGTTGACGCTGGCCACCACGCCGTCCATCCGGTTGAGCTTCTTTTCGATCCGTGCCGCGCAGGACGCGCACGTCATCCCGCCGATGGCCAGCTCGATGCGCTGGGTGGCGACCTTGAGCGGCTCAGTGGACGGCTCAGTGGACGGCTCCGTCGCGGTTGCCATGTCGCGTCTCCTAACCGGCGGTGGCGGTGAACTGCGCGGTGTGCACGCTACCCGCGTGCTTGAAGTCCAGGAACAGGCCGTAGGTCCCATCGCTTGGCACCTCGGCGGAGAACACGATCCGGGGCCCGGCCTTGTCGCTTTCCTCGGGGTGCACGTGCAGGTAGGCGAGGTCGCCGTCGCGCAACGCCACCAGATGGCCGAAGGCGCCAAGGTAGGGCTCCAGGTCGGTGACGGGTGCGCCGGCTCGGGTCACCGTCAGCGTCAGCTTGGAGGCGTTTCCGGGTACCAAATCGCCTTCCAGAGAAACGGCATAGGGACCCGCGTCGGCCGTGCGGCGGACCGGCCCGATCGGTTGGGGCCGGTAGTCACCGGGCGCGGTGAGGTCGGCGCCCAAAATCAGGCCCTCGGCGCGGGCGGCCGGGCGGAAGTCGGCGAACATGCGGTAGGCACCCGGTTCGCGCACCGACAGCGGCACCGACCAGACCCCGCTGGCGTCGCGGGTGGGATGTACATGCTGGAACCCGGTCAGGTCGCGGCGGGCCACGATCAGGTGAAGTTCCTTCTCATGCTCGGTGGCGTAGGCGGTCAGCGGCCGGCCGTCGGGCCCGATGACGCGGAACCTCAACGGCTGACTGTCGCTTGTGGACAGTTGCCCGGTCATCGGTTCGAGCCGGTAGCCGTCCTGGGAGATCTGCAATCCGCCCGGCGTTTGCGGCACTGCCTGCTGCGCCCGGCCGTGCTCGTCACCGTGCGCTTTATTTTCGGCGGCGACCGGCGTGGTGGGACCGGCCAGGCGGCCGACCCCGAACGCCGCGGCGAAGACCACCATCAGCAGCAGCGCGAACCCGCCCAGCCTGACCGGTGTCGCCATCAGCCGCTCACCACCTGATAGCCGGCCTCGTCGACCGCCGCGGCCACGGCTGTGTCGTCGAGCGGGCCCTCGCTGGTGACCGTCACCGCGCCGGTGGCCAGGTCGACCTTGACGTCGGTGACGCCGGCCAGGCTGCCCACCTCGGAGCTGACCGCGCTCACGCAGTGGCCGCAGGTCATGCCGGAGACGTGGTAGGTCGTGGTCGTCATCATGATCTCCCTCTGGGGTTTATGAGCGGACCAGCCGGGCTCCTCGCGCTCGATGCTACCCCTACCCCCCAGGGGTATCAAGTCGAGTCTTGTCTCGTTGACCCTGTGCCGCCCCGAACGGGACAATGTGCGCGATGAGTTCACGCCGGTTGCTGGTCGCCTTGGTGCTGTTCCTGACCGGGCGGTTGGCCTGGCGACCGGGGCCGTGCTCGACTACCAGGAGCCGCAGAATCGAAGCGACTGGACCGAGATCGTCTTCATCGCCCGGGTTTCTACTTAGGACAGATTGAGTACTTCGACGCTGGTGCCACTTTCCTTTGTCCGGCCATGCTGCTGGCTATGTTGACGAAGGAGCACCGGGCCTTGGTGGTGCCCGGCCTGGCGGGTTTGACGGTGGGGTTGGTGGGCGGGCTGATCTACCGCCATGTGGAAGCCTGCCCGCACGGGTGCGTCGAAACCCAGATCGCCGCGGCGTTTCTCCTTCCGCCGGCGGTGATGCTGGTGTCCGGAATCGTGCTGGGTCTGGCCCGCGCGTCACGGGCCTGGCTGGTGAGCCTGCTGGGTGTCCTCGGCATGATCATCGTAGTGGTCTGCCTGAGCCGGGTCACCTACAGTTACCTGTTGATATCCGTGTTCGCCGGACTGGTCGGTTTCCTTTGGGCCGCAGTGGTCCTCGGCAAGATGTTCTCGAACACCACCCGGGTGACCGCACTCGTCCTGCTGTTCGCGATCATTCCGGCCACGGTTTGGTTGCCACCGGTCGGCCGGGCCCGCCAGATGGTCCTCAGGCTCGAAAGCATCTCGGTGCCACTGCTGGCACCGCGAGTCCCCGGCTTTGAGGTCACCTACGCCACCGGCGACCGGGACGCCAACGTGTTCACGCTGACGTTGGCGCCGCCGGACGCTCCCGAGGGCTCCATGTCCGACGAGATCAGGATCACGGGTCTCGCGGTGCCCGCCAACTTCGATCCGCCCTACTCGTGCGGGCCCGTGTACCACGGCAGCAAGGCCAACCCACCATGCGACCCGGCCGGCACCGATCTTTGGCGCCGGGTTGTGCACGACCGCGATACTCAGTTTGTCGTCAAACATGGTCGCTGGCTTTACGTCGTGGAAGGTGGTGACCGGGTTGGCGCGGAGACCGTCCAGCTCGCCGCGACCACCTTGCACCCGGTGACCGCCCACCACCTGGGTTTACTGTCGTGGAGGGCGTACGAACGGGCAATCGGTGCTGATGGCCGGTGAAGCGATGATGACGAGAGCGGCCTTCAAAGCCGCGGTCCGCAAGGCAATGCGCTGGCCCAGACTCGTGGTACGCACTATCGGTCTGGCGATCCTCGCGCGGTGGGCGTGGCCCGCAGCATCCCGGCTTGGTCGCTGGAGTCCGTGCTGGACAATGGGGTCCTGCTCGTACTGGGTGGGGTGATCCTGTTCTCCGGGCCAAGAGCGTTTGTCCGGGGCCTGTGTTCCAGGCGCACGCGGTATTGGCCGCGCTCTGGCGTTTCGAGATCAGGGACGACGGGATACAGATCACGAACTCGGTCGGCTCCAGCCAGGTACCATGGACAAACCTGAAGGACCCCAAGGACTTTCCCGCCTTCGTGCTCGTATCCTGCTCAAGGAGGCGTTCGCCGAACCGGATCGGCAGCGGCTCCATCAGGTCTGCCAGGAAAGGATCTCCGCGGCGCGGGCCTAGCGCCTGCGATTGACTTGCCTGGCCACCAACGATAATTTCTCTGGTCGTGCGAGCCCTCGGATGGAATGTGATCGCTGTGGTAGCGATCGTCCTGAGTGGATGCTCCTCCCCAGGCCGCGAAGGCAGCAGGTACATCGCGTTCGGCGCACCCTCGGCCGCGCCCAGCGTCGAGGCCCCGGCCGAGGCGACCCCGGCGAGCCCGACGGCCACCGCCACGCCATCGCCGGCGGGCACCACGGCCCCCGGCCGTTTCGCCACCCTCAAACCCGGCACGTCGCTGCCCTCCGGCAGCCAGTGCGCCACCTGGGTGCGCGCCCGGCCTAAGAAGGAGAACAAGGGCGTCAACCGCGGCTACAACAACACCACCGGCCAGCGTATCGATGCCGCCCTCTTCGGATCCGGGACAAGCCTGGCCAAACGGGTCGACGGCCAGTTCACCGGCACCACCGCCGAGATCCTGCGCTGGGCCGCCTGCAAGTGGGGCATCGACGAGGACATCGTCAACGCCCAGGCGGCGATCGAAAGCTGGTGGCGCCAGACCACGCTGGGCGACTTCGACACCGACGCCGCCGCCTGCCCCGAGGGCCACGGCCTGGGCGTGGACGGCCAGCCTGGCAAGTGCCCGCAGAGCTACGGCATCCTGCAGAACCGGTACCCGTATATGAAAACCGCGTTCCCGGGCGCGATACGATCGACCGCGATGAGCGCCGACCTGGGCTACGGCATCTGGCGCAACTGCTTCGAGGGCAACGAAACCTGGCTTAACACCGTCGAACGCGGCAAGCAGTACGCCGCCGGTGACGCCTGGGGCTGCGTCGGCCGCTGGTTTTCCGGGCGCTGGCACACCGACCCCAGCGAGCAATACGTCGCCCGGGTCAAGGACTACCTCAGCCAGCGCATCTGGGAGACACCTAACTTCCAACAACCGTGATCCATGCCTGCCATACACTGCTTCGCATGGACAATGTCCCCCAGTCGCTGCGCGACCTGCTGGCCACCGGTCCACTTGCGACCGTGGCCACCATCGATCCCGACGGCACCCCGCACATGACGCTGGCCTGGGCGGGCCTGGACGGCGATGAGATGGTCATGGCGACCTTCTACTTCCTGGAGCAGCGTAAGATCCGCAACCTGCGCCGCGATCCGCGGGTGGTCCTCACCTTCCAGGCCAAGCAGTTCTCGGGCCAGGGATTGTGGCCTTATGCGGTGGTCCAGTGCCGGGTCAACCGGATCACCGAGGGCGGCGCGCTGGCGGTGATGGACCGGCTGGCCGAGTTCTATGTCGGCCCGGGCCAGCAGTTCGCGATGCGCGACGTGCCGGACGGGATCGTTGTCCACATGACGATCGAGCGCGTCTACGGCCAAGGGCCGTGGGCGCAGGCCGGCTAGCGATGCACCACGGCGGCGAGATCGGTCTGCTGCGCGACCTCTACGCGCGCATGCCCCAGTCAGGGTCGCGGCCGAGGTAGGCCATGAGTCGCTGGTCGACCGAGGCCTCATCGGCGATCGGGACGTGGGCGGCGAACGGGTCGCCGGAGCTGAAGGAGGTCTCCGGCCATCGCCGGGCGACTTCCAGCCCGGTGGCGCACAGGCCGGGGTCCAGATCGGACGGCACGCCGATGGTCTTGGCCACGTCCCATCCGTGGGCGAGGTAGTCCACCGAATGCATGCGCCAGACCACCGCGGGCGGGAATTCGCCGTACCCATAAATGAAAAGCGATGCGACCGGGTTGATGAAGGCAATGATGACCTCCTCGGCCGCCGCGCGGTAGGTCTCGTAAGGATCCGGTCCCAAGACCACCCGCTCCGACACCGCCGGGTCGGGTGCCTCGCCGCGCGCCGCCGCGGCGAACCCGCGATGCTGACCGATCATGTGACGCAGCAGGTCGTCGAGGGTCCACTCGGCGCATGGGGTGGGTAGAGCCAGGTGCTCCGGCTTGACCGCCCGCAGAATGTCGTCGATGGACTCCAGGACGAGCCGGTTGAATTCTCGCCAATCCACCAGCTCACCCTAGCTTTCAGGCCGGAGCAACACACGTCCCAATGCCGCCCCGGCCCGTCCCCATCCCGCGCGTCCCCCGGGTGGGCTGCCTCTCGCTCCGCGAATGTAGCCTCGATCACCGCCGACCCACAATAGACTTTTGATATTATTTGAATGTCCCAATGTTATAAAAATCTAACGGTGGACGACTTTTTGCGTGCTTCACCCATTGACCCGCTTCCCGTTCGATCGGTACGTTGCCCGCCATGGGCGAGCACCCGCGGCTGTTGATGGTCGGCGTCGACCATCAAGCGCTGGAGATCCTCCAAAGCAATGGGGGCGGTGTCGATGTGACCGTCCTGATGGGAGGGCAGGCCAAGGACATCGGCCTGCCGCTGCCTCGCGACGCCAGGGTCATCTTCGTCGACGACGCGACCAGCATCGACTCCTGCATGAATGCGCTGACCCGTTGCGGTGCCACGGTTTTCGACGCCGTCTACGCCCTGGACGACCAGGCGATGATGACCGCGTCCGCGCTGGGCTGCGTGCTCGGGGCGCGTAGCCTGCCCGCCGCCACGGTGTCGCTGTTCCGCGACAAATATCTGCAAAAGCGCGTGCTGCGGCAGGCGGGAGTGGTGGTCGCGCGGCACGAGCTCATCCCGGACATTCACGATCTTCCTTCCGGGTACCGGCTGGGCTTCGACAAAGCGGTGATGAAACCCGTTGCGGGGCAAGCGACCGAGTCCACCTATCTGGTGTACAGCACCGAGGACGTGCGCCGCATCGGCCTTGACCGCAAGGCGCGGGGCCTGAGGGCGCGCACCTTCGTGGTGGAGGAGTTCATCCAGGGCGAGGAGTGGTTCGCCGACGGGGTCGTCTCAGGCGGGCATCTACGCTTCGCCTCGCTGGGCCGCTACGGCAAGACCTGCCTCGAGGCGGTCAGCGAGAACCTGCCGGTGCGCACGTTCTGCCTCGACCCGGTGGCCGACAAGGTGTGCTACGAGGCGGCGATGCCGACCGTGGCCAAGGCTTTGTCGACGCTGGGCCTGACCGACGGCGTTTTTCACATGGAGCTGTTCCACATGCCATGCGGCGGCATCACCTTCGGCGAGTGCGCGGCGCGCCGCGGCGGCGGCCCGATCCGCGACCAGGTGCATTACAAGTTCGGCGTGGATCTGGCCTATCACGGGGTCCAGGCGTTGCTGGAGACCGGCAGCCCCGACAGCATCGCCACCACGGTCGTCGACGGCGAGGTCGCCTCTGCCTACCTGCCCCTGGTGCACGGCACGCTGCTCGACCACCCCTCGGTGGAGGAGCTGCTCGCCCTGCCCGACGTGGTCAGCGCCCGCATCTTCGTGCCCAAGGGGCTTCGCACGCTACGGCCGGCCACCAACACCTTCGGCCGCATGGGCGAGTTCACCGTGCACACCGCGCCCGGCGACGCCTCGGCCCGCCTCGACGAGATCTCCCGCTGGTTCGAGTCGCGGCTGCGGGTCCTGCCGCTCACCCCGACCATGCGTGAGCTTCGAGCGCTTTATTCGTAAGGGACGTCCCGGCCGCGTACCTCGTGCATGGCCGCCTCCTCGGCCGTCAGCCCTTCTCGCTCGCCCGAGTCATAGGCGATCGACTCCGCCTCGTCGTCCTCGAAGCTGCCACCCTCGCCCGGCTCGACGATGCGCCCTACGGACCCCAGCGGGGGCTCGTTGAGATCTTCCTCCTCGAGATCGTCTTCAAAGCCGAACGTGTCGGCGTCCCTGGCCGCCTGGGCCAGCATGTCATCGCTCACCGCCTCGTCGGCGATGAGGGGATTCGGCGGGGTCTCGGCCTGGTCCGGCGAAAAGTCATTTTCCTCGCGTACCAGACGCGCCTTCAAGGGCTCGTCATGGCCGCTCTCATAGGAGGTCACGCCGTAGTCGTCGACGGCCACGGATTCGTCGGCGGGAAGATACGGCGGCCCGTCGTCGAACCGGTGATGCTCGGGGTCGTCATACGCCGTGGAGTCATCGTCCGCGACGTCCGGTATACCCTCTGATTCCGGATCGTTCGGGATGGTCATGTATCCCCACTACCCACCGCCGGGACAGGGGTAACGCATACCTCCGGCCACCCGGGGGAAAGGCGGTCGGGCGGGTCGTCATCACCATGTGACGACCCGCTACCGGATCACCCGCGCTTGTTGATCCACACGTTGACGATGGTGTGGTTGGCGCACGGGGTGTAGGAGACCTGGCCGACCGGCGCCCAGTTGCCCACGCACAGGATCGGGTTGCCGGGAATGAAGTGTTGCTGGAGCATGGCGACCTGGTGCTCGCCGGTGCCCGCGGTGCAGATGCTCTGCGCCCAGTTGGAGCCGTAGGTGAGGGTGCAGTTGGTCGGCACCGCCGATGCGCTTGATGCCACGCCGAAGACACTCGCCGCGCTGGTGACCACGGCGAGGGACGCGAGCGTCACCAACCTTCTGAGCTTCATAGCCCCTCCTCTTTTAGGAAGCTTTCCTATTAGCGGGAGGAGAATATTTCGATACGTCAAAGCTCGTCAATCCCCCGGCCGTCTCAGGAATAGGCCCGCAACAGCTCGCCGAGGCGCCGCACACCCTCGGCCACATCCTCGGGATCCAGGCCACTGCACGACAGCCGTATGGTTCGCTCTCCCCCGCCGCCGGGAAAGAACGGCGCCATCGGCGCCCACAGCACGCTAAACCGCGACGCCGAGATCTCCAGCAGCGTCTCATCGGCATCAACGGGTACCCGCAGCACCGCGAAGAACCCGCCGGCCGGCCTCTTCCAGGTGACGCCGGCGGGCATGTGTCGGTCGAGCGCTTCCAGCATGACGTTCATGTTGGTCCGATAGAACGCGATCTTGTCCTTGTTGGCGCGGCGCAGGCTGCACCCCGATTCGAGCAGCATGCCCCCGACGACGGCCTGACCGATCGGCGAGGTGTTGATCGTCAACACACTCTTGATCGTCGCCAACTCGTTGGCCAGCAAGGTCTTCTGGCCCTGGCCGTCGATCACGGTCTGGTCGGCCACGAGGAACCCGACCCGCGCGCCCGGGAAACACGACTTGGCGAACGACCCGACATAGATCACGTGTTGGCCGGAGTCGAGCGCCTTGAGCCTGGGCCGGGGCCGCTCGTCGAGACCGAACAGGCCGTAGGGGTCATCCTCGAGGATCAGCAGCTCCTCGGCCGCGGCGACCGCGAGCAGCCGGTGCCTGGCCGCCAGATCCAGGCACTCTCCCGAGGGATTGCTGAAATCCGGTACCAAATAAAGCAATCGGGGGTTGAGGCCGCCCGAGCGCACCTGCCCGGCGATCGTGGCCACGGTCTGCGGGTCGAGCCCGTCGGGACCTTCGGGCACCGGCACCACCCGGATGCCCAGCAGCCGAGCCGCGCTGATCACCCCGGCATAACACGGCGAGGTCGCGAGCAGCACATCGTTGGGGGCGGCGCACAGGCCGCGCAGCGCGACCACGATCGCCTCCTGGCCCCCGGAAGTGACCGCGACCGCCTCGGAGGGAACGACGATCCCCTCGTCGTTGGCGAGCATCTGCGCGATCAGGTCGGGTATCTGACCGTTGGCCCGGCCGTATTGCAACATGACCTTGCGGGCGTCATGGCCCCGGTGCTCCACATAGGACACATAAGTCTGCATGTATCGCCCGATGTCCTCGATGCGGTGGAAGCCCTCATAGGGATGGCCGGCCGCCAGCGAGATCGCCTCGGGGAAGCGGGAGGCGACCGCCGCGATGACGTCCATGGCGTCCAGGACAGTGTTGGTGGAGGCGTGCATCATGCCTTTGACCAGTTCCACGACCCGCCTCCACATCAGAATCAGGCCAGAACGCTCCGGTCGATGCGCGCCACGCTGGGCCGGCCGGTGAGCGCCATGGTGTGTTCAAGCTCTTCTTTGAGGATGCCCAACAGACGCAACACCCCATCGCTGCCGTCCGCCGCCAGCGCCCACATCACCGGCCGGCCCACCAGCACCGCCCTGGCGCCCAAGGCCAGGGCGATGTAGGCGTCGCGGCCGCTGCGCACACCGCCGTCGAGCAGCACCGGACAGCGTCCCGCGACCGCCGCCACCACCTCGGGCAGCGCGCGCAGGCTCGGGATCGCGCCGTCGAGCTGACGGCCGCCGTGGTTGGTCACCACGATCGCGTCCGCCCCGTGCTCCACCGCCAAAGCCGCGTCCTCCGCCGTGAGCACCCCTTTGATCACCAGCGGCAGGTCGCTGAGCCCCTTGAGCCAGGCCAGATCCGACCACGTGACGCTCTGGTCGAAGATCAGCCGGGCGTTGACCGCGATGCCGTCGCTGCCGTACGCCGAGGCCATCAGCACCGGGTCGACGTTGACCGCGCTCATGTGGGCCGGAACGCCGAAGCTGTTTCGCTTGTCGCGCAAGCGGTTGCCGATGCGCGGCGCGTCGACCGTGAGCACGATCGCCTTGAAGCCCAGCCCTTGCGCCCGCTTCACCAGATCCACCAGCACCCGCCGCTCAGACAGCCAGTACAGTTGCATCCACAGCGGACCGGTCGCCGCCGCCGCGATTTCCTCGAGGGTCCGGCTGGCGAAAATGCTGACCACCATCAATGCCCCGGCGAGGCCTCGGGCCGTGGCCACCTCTCCCTCATCGAGCATCATCCGCTGGTACGCCAGCGGAGCCACCCCGACCGGGGAAGGCAGATCCAGCCCCAGCAGCCGCGTCGAGGTGTCGCATCTGGACACATCGACCAGCACGCGCGGCCGCAGCAGCGCGGCGTCGAACAGGGCACGGTTGGCCTCCAGCGTCAGTTCGGCGCCCGCGCCGCCCTCGACGAAATCCCACACCAACGGATCCACCTTGGCGCGGGCGAGGGCGGCGAAGTCTCGAACCTCAAGCACACCGTCATGCTATGTGGTTTGTTACTCCTCCTGGAAATAGGAGATCAGCCGCAGGAACTCAAGGTAGAGCCAGATCAGCTCGACCAGGATGCCGAAGGCGCCCAGCCACCCGTACTTGCGCGGCAGCCCCGCCGCCACGCCCTCCTCGATCTGCGCGAAACTGACCACGAACATCAGCGCCGCCACCACAATGCAGATCAGCGAGAAGACGATGGCGATCGGGCCACCGTTGCGCAGCGGCCCGGCCGATCCGGTGAAAAGCGAGATGCCAAAGTTCACCAGCATCACCACACCGAGGCCCACGGCCGCCCCGATCACAATCTTCATGAACTTCGGCGTGGCCCGGATGATGCGCGACTTGTAGAGAATCGCCATCAGCAGGAAGACGCCCAAGGTGGCGATCACCGCCTGGACGACGATACCGCGGAACGCGGTTTCGAAGGCCTTGGAGACCGCGCCCAGGAACACCCCTTCGACGAGAGCGTAGGCGAACAGCACCACGGGGTTGGTGACCTGAGCGAAGGAGATGACCAACCCGAGAACCAGGCCGATGAGCATGGCCGCGATCCAGGTGGCATACATGGCCGGTGGCGGCACGATCATCCACGTGACCGCGGCGGCGAGCACGGTGGCGCCCAGCAGCGACACGGTCTTGACCACGACGTCGTCGATGGTCATCACGTCGCGGCCGGTCACCACGGTCTCGGGATGCGCGTAACCGTAAGGCTGCTCATAGGTCGGCTGCTGCCCGTAGCCGCCATACGAGTAGCCGCCCGGGCCGCCCGGCACGGTGTAGCGGGGCTGGTGCGAGGCCGAGGAAATCTGGCCGAGCACCGGGTTGGAGGATCTCATCCGGGGTTGTCCTTTCTCCGCTTGGGATGTGTCAGTCCGTCTCGCCGGTCTCGCCGGTCTCGGCCCGGAAATCGCCGGCTCGGCTTAGCTGTGCGGGACGCCGCGATCCGCGGCCACGAAGTAGGCTGTCGCGGCGGTCAGCGCCACGATCAACGCATGCGGGGTTTTGCGCCGGGCCAAAAGACCGGCGGCCGGTTTCCGGACCGGTAGAATCACCCACGGCAGAGACACTAACACGTGAAACTGTATGGTCGTTGGAAGGAGCTGGTGGTGCCCGACCTCATGCGCATCGGTGAACTGGCCACGGCGGCGGGCGTCTCCAACCGCACCGTCGACTTCTACACCAATCTGGGCCTGATCCAGCCGGCCCAACGCACCTCGGGCGGGTTCCGCCTCTATGACCCGTCGGCGGTGGAGCTGATCGGCACCATCCGGCAGCTCGAAGCGAGCGGCATGGCCCTCGACGACATCGCCAAAGACCTTGCCAGCGCCGGAACCTCGGACTTCGCGGAGGTCATGACCCGGCTCAACCACGACCTGGAGGCGTTGCGTGGCCTGGCCGAGACGGCCGGGTCCAATGTGCACGGGATCGTGACCACGCTGGCGGCGCGGGCGCACCATCTCATCGCGACCGCGACCGAGCTGTTGAGCTCCCTGCCGCCGACCTGACGGTCACTTGGTGACGAGGTTGAGGTAGAACATGCCGCTTCGCAGGTCCACATAGACCGAACCTTGAAAATAGGGTTCGAAAACATCGGCCTCGAACCATGGGTTGTGCCGCCAGTCGCCGGTGGTCGGCGCGAAGGGACGTAACTGTTCACTCATGCCTTCGTCCCAGCCGGCCGGCCACGAACCCGCCGCCCAGGACCAAGGCGGTGGCGATGACGATCAGTCGTCTCCACAACGAGTACGCGATAAGAACTATATACTAGGTTGCTTATATCAGGGCTCAGGGAGACAGCCGTCGTCTGGATCGATGGCTTTGATTATTTTGTACCCGATCTGGTTGAGCTGCTTGGCCTGTTCCTCGCTCAGCGCGTCAAAGACGAAGCCGCGCACCGCCTCCACGTGACCGGGTGCGGTCTCGACCACCTTGTCCCAACCCTCGTCGGTCAGGACCGCCAAGGTGAAGCGGCCGTCGGCCGGGTCGGCGCTGCGCCGCACCCAGCCGCGTTTCGCGAGTCGATTGACCACATGCGACAGTCGTGAGAGCGAGCCGTTGGCGAGCACGGCGAGGTCGCTCATGCGCAGGCTGCGTTCGGGCGCCTCGGACAAGCCGGCCAGCACCTGGTACTCGAAGTGGCTGAGCCCGGCGTCGCGTTGCAGCTGCGCGTCGAGCGCACACGGCAGCTTGATCAGCATCGCGGCGAGGGCGAGCCAGCTAGCCCTCTCGTTCGCCGATAGCCACCGGGGCTCCATGAGATCCACCCTAACGCGCAATTGACGCTTCAACTGACCGCGGCTACGTTTGATCAACTTGAAGCTTCAACTGTCTACACCCCGAAGGAAGCGATATGAACGTTGTTTTGTGGATCATTGCCGGCGCGCTCGCGGCTCTTCTCATCCCGGCGGGCATCATGAAGCTGACTCAGCCGCGGGAGAAGCTGGCCGCGACCGGACTGGGCTGGACGATGGACTTCTCGCCCCGCTCGGTCAAGATGATCGGCGCGCTCGACGCCCTCGGCGGCATCGGCCTGGTCCTGCCGCCGCTGGTGGGCATCGCCCCGGTGCTCGCACCGATCGCCGCGGTGGGCGTGGCGCTGCTGATGGTCGGCGCGATGGTGGTCCACGGGCGCCGCAAGGAGTACCCGCAAGTCGGCTTCAACATCGTGCTGCTGATTCTCGCCGCGGTGGTGGCGTGGGGCCGTTTCGGCCCGTACGCGTTCACTTCCTGATCCTGCCCATTGAGCACGGAGTGGATCGGCCGCGGGCGCGGGCACTTGATGCCGCGCGCCTGCGGCCACGCTGGTTGCGTCCCGTGCTGCTGGGCGCTTTGGCGTCGGTTGTGGCGGCCACCGCGGGCCGGCTGCTGGTGGCCGCGACCGACGCGCTCGCGGCGCGCTGAGTTCCCGACGAGCGACCGTGTACGCGCAAAGCGAACTACGTGCCCGCCCTAGCGCTTGCCGAATTACTGAGTAACGGTGTAATCATGTAATCATGAGTCCAAGGCATGCTCCGTGGGGCGCTCGGACCGAGCCGGTCAGCGCCGACGACGCCAAGGCGTGGATCACCGGGCTGATCCCCGATGACCTGTACGCTTCATCTCCCGACATCACCATCGACCGAGACGAGATCCTGATCGTGGGCAAGCTCGGCGAGCCCACACTGCCCGCCGACGCCACCGACGCCGACCGCGCCGCCGCCGAATCGGGCCGGATCTCGGCGTTCCGCGAATCCACCCGGGACCAGCGGATCAAACTGGCCCGCCAGGCCGAACACCGCTACGAGCGCAAAGTCGCGTGGGGCGCCGAGTGCGGCGGCACCAAGGCGATGTTCACCACCCATTCGGTACCCGTGATGACGCGCCTGCGCCAGCAGGAGCGCAAGGTCCTCGACACCCTCGTCGACGCGGGTGTCGCCCGTTCCCGCTCCGAGGCGCTGGCCTGGTGCGTCAAGCTTGTCGGCCAGCACAGCGAGGAGTGGCTCGCGCAACTGCGCGACGCCCTGACCGCCGTCGACGACCTGCGCCGCCGCGGCCCGGCCTAAAGTCCAGCCGTCCGATATTGGCTCTCGCCCCACGCGGTGGGTCGGGCGAGGGTGTAAAGGTGACTGCCGCAATCATCGGAATCGCCATCGTCGCGTTGGGGCTGGTGCTCACGCCCGGCCCCAACATGATTTATCTGGTTTCCCGGACCCTGGCGCAGGGGCGCACAGCGGGTCTGACTTCGCTGCTCGGCGTGGGCGCCGGGTTTCTGGTCTATCTCACGGGTTCGGCGATCGGGTTGACCGCCCTGTTCGCCACCGTGCCCGTGCTCTATACGGTGCTGAAGTTCGCCGGCGCCGCCTACCTGCTTTACCTTGCGTGGCAGGCACTCCGCGGCGACAAGGCCGTCTTCGTCGCCCAGGCGCTCAAGCCCGACTCGCCGCGCCGCCTGTTCACCATGGGCATGGTGACCAATCTGCTCAACCCGAAGGTCGCCGTGCTCTATGTCTCGCTGCTGCCCCAGTTCATCGACCCGGCGCGGGGAAACGTTGCCGGGCAAGGGCTCACGCTGGGCCTGGTGCAGATCTGCGTCGCGTTGACCTTCAACTGCCTGATCGTGCTCAGCGCCGGGCAGATCGCCCGGTGGCTGGCCCGTAAGCCCGCGTGGCTGCGGGTGCAGCGCTGGTTCATGGCCAGCGTGCTGGGCCTGCTCGCCGTGCGCCTGGTCATCGACCGTGGCCGGCCAGATCCGCTCGCCTCATAGCGGCCTTGTAGATGGGACCCTCGAACACGCTGCTCGGCAACGCCTTCAACGCCAGACGCAAGGTCTTGGCCGACACCGTGGCGGAAACATCCGTCGTGGGCAGGCCCGGCAGGCCATACAGGCGCCGAGCCCACTGCGGAAGCAGGCCGAAAGCCGTTGCCGCGAGGCCACCGTAAGCGAGACGGACCGGGGTAAAACCCAATTTCCAAGGCAGCGGGGGTACCGTCAGGAACGCCAAGGTCTCCGCCGAGTCCCGGGTCATCCGCAACTTGGGCCTGATCGAGCGGTAGTACTCGGCGACCTCGGCGGCGCTGCCCGGAACCTGTTGCGGGTCAAGGCCCACCAGTTCGGCCGCCCGCCGCTGCTCGAGGTAGTAACCGTCCACGTCCTCGGGGCTCAACGGGGCACCCGCACGTTTGGCAGTGTCCACAAAGGATTCGACTTCGCTTATGTGTACCCACAAAAGAAGTTCCGGAGCGTCAATGCGGAACCGCTCGCCCGTCTGCGGGTCGGCCGCCGCCAGTGTCGAGTGCACCGCCCGCACCCGGCGCCCCGCGGCCCGCGCCTGCTCCGTGGTGCCATAGACCACCGTGGCCACATATTTGACCGTGCGTTGAAACCTGCCCCACGGATCGGTCTTGTAGTCCGAGTTCTGCACCACCCCGGCGATCGCACGCGGGTGCAGGGCCTGCAGGTAGAGCGCACGCAGGCCGGCCAGAAACAGGATCGGCTCCTGGTGCACCCGCCACGTCACCGATCCGGGCCCGAACAGCCCCAGGTCCCCATCCACCACTCAAGGGTGCCACGCCGGCGCACGGGTTATTATGAGACCAGCCTGAGGGGAGCGACCGTGCCGCCGACTGTGATGGTTATGCGCGATTACTGGGCTTTACGAGATCGGCCTGCGCATCGGCGATGACCGGGTAATACCGGACCTTATGGTGCTGCCGCCCGGCACTCCTCTCGCCGACAGTGATTACAACGATGTCGAGACCATTAAGCCGGCTCTCGTCGTCGAGGTGGCCAGCCGGTCGACCGAGACCATCGACCGCGGCAACAAGATGATCGTCTATGCCAAGGGCGGCATCCCGGCCTACTGGCGCCTGACCCGGGACGGCGTCGTCCACATGCACCGCCTGATGGAGGCGGGCGAGTATGGCTTGCTGGCGACCGTGAAGCCGGGCGAGCCGCATGACGTGCTATGGCCCTTCCCGTTGACGCTTGACCCGGCCAAACTACGCTCGGCGTAGGTCTTTCCAATTCGCTCGCTCCAGCCGATGATGTCGGTTAGCGTCGTCGGGATGCGGCCAGGATCTGATGAGCTGTTGCACTTCTCCGAGGACCCGACCATCACCGTTTTCGAACCCCATGTGGCGCCGACCGCGCAGACGCCCGGGGCCTATGTGTGGGCGGTCGACGCCGACCACAGCCCCAGCTACTGGTTTCCGCGCCAGTGCCCGCGCGCCATGGCCTGGACCACGCCGTCCACGACACCCGATGACGCGCTTCGCGTTCTGGGCCCGGGAGCGTGGCGGGTGCACGCCATCGAGTACCACTGGCTGGCGGCGATGCGGGAGACCACGCTTTACGCCTACCGGATGCCCAAAGCGTTGTTCCGCACGGTGAGCCCGACCGAATCGCACGCGTGGGTGGCCACCGAGGCCGTGACGCCGCTCGGCCCGGCCGAGCCCGTGGGCGACCTGCTCGAGCTGCATCGTGTGGCCGGGATCCAACTGCGGCTGGTGGATACGTTGTGGCCGTGGTGGGATGTGGTCATCGCCAGTTCCGTCGGCTTCAGCGGTATCCGGCTGCGCAACGGGATCGGTTTCCCCTACTCGTGAAACCGCACGACTGGCATATCGCCTTGCTCGCCGAGGCGTTGCAAGGCGCGGGCGGCACCTGATCTGATTGGATCAGGGGATGGAAGTAGCTGAGCCGTTGCGGGGCAACGTTACCGAGGGCGCGGTGCGGCTGGGTGACACCGTGCGCCCCGGGCTGGGCCGTGGACCGACGCGGTCGACGCATTGCTGATCCACCTGGCCGATGTGGGGTTCACCGCTGCGCCAAGGCTTTTGGGCCGCGACGAGCAGGGCCGGCAGGTGCTGGAGTATGTGCCCGGCGAGCTTGGCGACGACTCCGGCACGTACACCGTCGACGAGCTGGCGGCCGGATGCTGGCCGATCTGCACCGGGCGCTGGCGAGTTTCGCGCCGCCGCCCGGCGCGGCCTGGAACCGGATCATCCCGCCGGATCGGGAGGAGCTGGTGTACCACAACGATGTCGCGCAAAGCATGGCCGGGCTGCGCGCCGACCGTCCGGTGGCCGAGTCGGCGGCGCCAAGATCACGAAAGTTGCCTGGCAATCGCCGCGTTCGAGGAAGTTCAAGCGGTGCTTTGCCAGGCAACTTCCGTGATCTTGGCGGGTGTGGCGACGCGGGTGCAGACCTCGGTGAGGGCGGCGGCGCCGATGCGGGAGCCGGCGCCGTACTCCTGCTCGAATCGTTTGTCGCCCAGGGCTTTTCGGCATTTAGCGGCGGCGGCGTCCGAAGTGGACACCGTGGCCGCCGCGACCAGGCGGCTGGAGCGGCGGCGCAGTGAGTGGGCCGCGCCGAGAAGCCGCGCCGCGGCGTCGGGGTCACGGCCGGCCAGCAGGCGGGCGTGCGCCTCCAGCCAGGTCGCGGCCTCGTCGTGGTCGCGCGGGGTGCTGTCGAGCATGACGGGGACCGCCGCGCACAGGTGCCGCGCGGCTTGCGCGGTTTCGCCCGTGGCGGCAAGGACCACGCTGCACCGCGTCTCGATCAGCGCCGCGTAGCGGCGTTGCTCGCGGGCCCCGGCCAGCCACTGCAGTGGCAGCCGGACCGCTTCCCGTGCTTGGCCGATGCGGCCCAGGCCCACCAATGCCAGCGCGCGGGTGGTGGCGGCGTGCGCGGTCAGGCGGTCCGACGCATTGGGCGGAGCCTGCTCTATCCGGGTCAGAGCGTGCTCGTAGCGGCCCGTCTCCAGCGCCACCTCGGCCAGGTTGTGCAGGCAGTCGCCGATGTCGTGGTCGCTGTCGCCGCAACAGCGCCTGGCCTTCAGCGCCGCGGTGAACAGCCGCTCGGCGTCCTCGAGCCGTCCAGTCTCGGCCGAGAGCGCGCCGAGGTTGTTGAGGGCGCCACCGATCAGTCTCAGATCCTTGGCTTTGCGGGCGGCGGCGAGCACGGCGCGGAAGTGCGAGCGTGCGACTTTGCTGTCCCCCGCCTCGGTGGCCACCGCCCCCAGATGCATGCGTGTCTGGATGTGGTGTTCGCCGAGGCGGCTCATTGCCAGCTGCCCCAGCCGCGCTGCCTCGGTCAGGTCGGCCTGCAGCCGCGCGAACCGGCCGGCGTGGACGTAGGCGATCGGCGCTCCGGCGTCGCCGGCCGCCGTGAACAGCTGCCGGCCTTCGTCGGGTCGCCCGGTGACTTCGTAATACGTGCGCAGCGCGTTGAGTGTGATCGGGTCGAGCAGCGTGATGTCACGGGCGATGGCGTACTGGGCGGCGGCGCGCACATTTCCGGCGTCGCGGCGGTCCTCGTTGTGTGGCTGCTGCGCGAAATGCCGTACCCGCTCGAGGAATCGCAAGGCCGCCGCCCGCTCGACGCCGACCCGATCCGCTCGCGCGGCAAGGTGTTCCCGGGCCAGCTCGGCCATCGCGTCGAGCATCACATAGCGGGGGTCGGGATCCCTGACCGATACCAGGCTGGTATCGACCAGATCGCCCAGCGCCGCCGGCAGCCAGTCCGTATCGCGGCCGAACGCGGCGACCACGGCCTCGATGTCGGCGCGCTGGGCACCGCCAGCGAAGGCGCCGAGCCAGGCGAACAGGTTACGCGCGTCCGCGGTGATCACCTCCAGGCTCGCCTCGATGGTGGCGCGCAGCGACCGGTGGCGGGCGGGAAGATCGGCCGCTCCCCCGGCCAGCAACCGCAGCTGCCGGTGGAACCGTTCGGCCAGCTCGGCCGGGGTCATCAGGCGGGTACGGGCGGCGGCCAGCTCCACGGCGAGCGGCAGGCCGTGGACGGCCCGGCAGATCTCGGTGACCGCGCCGGTGTTATCGCCAGTCAAGGTGAAGCCACGGGTGACCGCCGCGGCGCGGCGGACGAACAGTTCCACCGCCGCCGCGATGGTCAAGGGCTCCAAGCGAAACTGCCGTTCCGGGCCGGCCCGCAGCGGCCGCTGGCTGGTGATGAGCACGCTCAGCCCGGGGCAGCGCCGCACGAGGTCGGCCACGGTGGGCGCGGCCGGCAGGAGATGTTCGAAGCGGTCGAGCACCAGCAGGACCCGCCTGCCCCGCAACGCCGCCGCGGCGCGCTCCACGGGCGCCAAGCGCGAGCCACTTTCGGTGTCGAGCGCCTGCGCGATCGCCTCCCGCACCAGTTCGGGCTCGGCGAGGCCGGAAAGGTCGAGCGTGCGGATGTCCATTGTGGTCTGCCGGCGCAGCGCCGCCACCAGCTCGGCGACGAGCCGGGACTTGCCGACGCCACCGGCGCCGGTCACGGTCACCATCCGGTGCCGTCCGCCGGTGACCAGGTCGGCCAGCTGGCGCAGCTCCCGCCCACGGCCGACCAGATCGTCCATTGTGGACACCGACAGGGGGACGGCGTCGCTTGTGCCCAGGGCGGTGGCGAGAAATCGGGTCAGGTCGTCGCCGTGCAGGCCCAGCGCGGCGGCGATCGCCTGCGCCGACGTCCGGCGGGGCTGGGCGGTGGCACCGCGTTCGAGGTCCCGCACCGCGCGTTCGCTCAGCCCCGAGCGGCCGGCCAGCTCGCGCTGGCTCAGTCCGGCGGCAAGCCGGTGGCGCAGCAGCAGATCGGCGAAGAGCCCGGAATCAGATTGGTCGGTGCGGGCAGGGACAAACCTGCTCGTCACCGATTAACCGTATCCGGGTGGATTCGAAGATGCCCTATCTCGTACCCGACACCGCCCGAAACCCCGCTCGCGCAAGCAAACCGCGGCCAAGTCTCCTAGCGGCGTCGCCGGCCCGACACCGCGTAGGCGGTCCAGGCGGCGGCCCAGATCGCCACCACGATCAGGGTGATTTTCAGGTCGGTGGCGTCGTCGCTGAGCACGGCCTGGCGCGGATCGTAGTGGTGCGCGATGTAGGGGATCGCGGCCGCGGCGGTGATGATCAGCGCGGGGATCATCGCCAGCAGCGCGCGGCGGGTCCGGCGCGTGCCGGCCAGCTCATCGAGGCGCTCGGCCAGCCCGGCATCGACCGCGGCCGAGACGTGTGGCGGCGGTGGCCAGGCTTGGGGTGCTCCTTACCGAGGACCACAAGATCACTGACCGATCGATCCTCGCCCAACTGGACCAACTCGCGGAACCGGCCTGAACCATTGCATTGCTGAATACCCGCACCTCATGGCGGGTGGGTGTGCTGTGCTCGAAGGTGGAGGGAGGCGCGATGACCACTCCGGTAACCGGTCCGTGGAAGGTGCTTTCGGATCCGGACGGCCTGTCCACCCCGTTTTATGTCATCCCGTTCGACCGCGACGGGGTGTGCACCGGCCCGAACACGCTCGACCATTTGGTGGAAGCGTCCACCAACTGCACCGACGTGTTCGTGTTCTCGCATGGGTGGAACAACGACTGGGACGCGGCCACCAAACGGTACGAGGATTTCGCGACGGAGTTCACCCACGCGCGCCGCAAGGGCTGGCGGCCGTCCACGCGCGACTACAATCCTTTGCTCGTCGGGGTTTTCTGGCCTAGTACCTCCCTTGTCTTGCCCTGGGAGCGGCCGCCCGACATCGCCGGGGCACCATCGAGCGAGCTGGACGAGGTCGCCGCCCTGGCCGAGGATCTGGGCCCGCGGGAGGCGGGGCGGCTGCACGAGCTGGCGAGCGCGGGCACGCTGGACCGGGCGCAGGCGGGCGAGCTGGCCGAGATCCTGGCTCCCCTGCTCGGCGGGGAGCAGGACGAGCTCGATCCGGGCGTCAAGCCGCCCACCGCCGATGAACTGTTCAGCGTGTGGCGGGAGGCGCCGGGCCTGGCGCGGCGGCGAACCGACGGCGGATTTATCGACGACGTACCCGTAACCACAGCCGCGGGCGGGCCGCAGGCGGCCGGGTTCCTGGACCGGTTCGACCCGCGCAACCTGATCCGGGGGGCGACCGTTGTGCTGATGAAGGACCGGGCCGGGCGCGTGGGCGCCGCGGGTGTCGCCGTGATGCTGCGCCGGATCGTGGATGCCTCGCCGGACTCCCGGGTGCACCTGGTCGGCCACTCCTACGGGGCCAAGGTGGTGCTCTCCGCCCTGTGCCACGGTGAGGCGCCCGGCCGTGCGGTGGACTCGGTGCTGCTGTTGCAGCCGGCGATGTCATGCCTGTGCTTTGCCTCCAATGTGGACAATGGTCGTCCCGGTGGCTACCGGCCGGCGCTGGAGCGTTCCCGCGGCCCGATCGTGACCACCTTCAGCCCGCACGATGCTCCGCTGACCACGTTCTTCCATCTGGCGGTACGGCGCCGCTCGGATCTGGGCGAGGCGGTCATCGCCGGCGGACCGCCGTCGCGCTACGCCGCGCTGGGCGGCTACGGGCCGCAGGGCGCGCGGGCCGACACCGAAATCGTCACCGCCCGGCTGATGCCGCAACGCTACGGCTTCACGGCCACCGGCAAACGCATCATCGCCATCGACGGCACCGGTCTGATCATGGGTCACGGCGACGTCACCACGCCGGTGACCGCCTGGGCGCTGCTCAACCAGGTGATGGAGTGATGGCGATCCTGGTCCCGCCCGAGCATGACCTGCCGATCCTGCGCATCACGGTCGGGACGGCCGCGCAGACCCGCTCGGAGGCCATCTTCCAAGCGTTGCGCCTGGGCGGCGAGCCCAACGAGATAGCGCGGTGCCCGCTGCGCGAGCTTGGCCTTCCACTGGCCGCCGGACAGCTGCAACAGACGCCGGAGCAGGCTTTCCGGGTACCAGAGAATGTCTTTGAATTAATAAAATCGGCCGCCGGAAAGCTCGGCCCGGCGCCGCTGCCGCCGCAAGAGGCCCTGTGGCTTGAGCTTTACAGCCCGCGCGGGTACCTCTACGTGCTGCCGTGGGAGCGCATGCTCGCGCCGCTCGGGCGGCCGTTGCTGCGCCGGCCGCAGCACGCGTTGCGCCCGGCGGCCTCGGAATCCGCGCTGAGCGTGGCGTTGTGCGCGAGCGCGCCCGTGCCGGTGTTGCAACAGCTGTGCCGGATCTGGCACGAGCGGTCCGGGCGGCGGGTGAAAATCCATGTATTCACCGACGTTAGCAGCGGGGCGCGGATGCGGGAGTGGGCCGCCGGCGATGGTTGGCTGGTGGTCCCCGATCCGCCGCCCGACGGGGCAAACCCTTGGCTGCCATGGATACGCGACGCCGTTCAGGGCAGCGCGCTGGACGTCGTGCACTTCGTCGGCCACGGATACCTCAACCGCGACCGGGGCGCGATCGCTTTGGCCGGCACATCCTCGCGCTACATCGGCGCGCCGGAGATGACAAGCTTCCTGTCCCGGGCCGGCGCCTGGTGTCTGGTGCTGACCGGCGCTGGAGAAAGTCACCGCGGCAACCATTGTCCCGCCGGGCTGCGTGAGCTGGCCGACGCGGTGTCGCTGGCCGGACCGTTTGTCACCGCCGCGCACGAGATGGCCATCGACGGCGCGGATCTGGAGCAGCTGGGCAATGCGGTCGCCACCATGATGGGCCGGGTTCCGGAAAGGCTCGACCCGATGCCGGCCGTCACCTGCTGGGTGCACCCCCGGCACATCACTTCATCATTCATCGACGCATCGACACACGTCGTGCTGGAGCGCGCCGACACCCCGGCCTGGGTGGCCTCGGCGACGCGCACCGTCGAGGCGCTGCAAGCCAAATGGCTGCCCCGCGACCCGGGCGCGGCCATGGACCCCGACGCCATGGCCGCCCTAGAGTCGATCTCCTCGCTGGTGGGCGAGCACGTTTCGCGGACGCGACAGGACTTGGAGCGCAGCGGGTCATGAAACGCTTGGTGCTAGAGCTGTTTCCCTCGGCGGACGAGAACGAGGAACCCAAAATCGTGTTCCGCGTCACGGATCCTCCGCTATTCGGCATCCCGGCGCGCCCGCTGACCGTCACCGCCACCGAAGCCGAGTTCGAGGCGCTCAAACAGGCCAGCCTGCACGGCGGCGCGGTCAGGCTGGCCGGGCAGAAACTGTTCGAGGCGCTGGCCTTGAACCGCGAGGTGGGCGATCAACTGACCGCCGCACTGCAGGCCCGGCCGGACGAGCATTGCCCGGTCTACCTTCAGATCACCGCCAGCGCCGGGGTGGAGGATCTGCCGTGGGAGACCCTGTGCTCCCCCGGCGGCGACTTTCTCGCCCTCGACGAGCGGTGGGGCCTGGGCCGCGCGGTGGAAAGCATCACCGCCACCCCGCCGGCCTACACCTTCAGCCCGCCGCTGCGTATCGCGGCGATCCTGTCCTGCCTGAACGTGGAGGCGGGCGAGGAGCTGGCCGCGCTGCGCGAGGCGATCGCCACGGTACCGCAGCTGGGCACCGAGCTGCTTCTGTTCACCAGTGAGGAGAAAGTGTACGAGGCGATCACCGCGGAAAGCCCGCCGGGAATCCAGGTCGAGATCGTCCCCACCGAGCTGCGAGAGCTGCAGGAGAAGGTGCAAGGCTTCCAGCCTCACGTCCTGCACTTCTTTTGCCACGGCACGACCGTCGCCGAGCCGCACCTGCTGGTGGCCACCAAGAAGAACTGGATCACCGGCCGGATGGAGGAGAGCCTGGCCATCGGGGCCAAGGAGTTTCGCCGGTTCACCCGCGAAACCGACCCGCCGCCGTGGCTGCTGGTGCTCAACGCCTGCGAGAGTGCGGCGAACGCCGCCCAGGAGAACCTGCAATCCCTGGCCTCGCGGCTGCTGTACTACGGGGCCGCACCGGCGGTGGTCGGCATGCGCGAGCCGGTTCTCAGCGGCGACGCCAACCTGTTGACGTCGGCGTTCTACCGGCGGCTGCTCTCGGACCTGCGAAACCGGTTGGCCGGCAAGGACTTCGCCGGCAACCCGGTGGACTGGGTGGTGGGGCTGGTGGTCGAGGTGCGCCACCAGCTGGCCCTTAAGGATCCGGCGCTGACCTTGGACATGGCGGCGGCGTCGACCAAGGAGTGGACCCTTCCCGTGGCCTACGTGTCGGTGCGGCCGTTCACCCTTCAGGTCATGGCGGCGGCCTCCGCCCGTATCCGGTTGGAGATGGAGGGGCTGCGGCAGCTGCACGACGCGCTGCCGCCCGACCCGGCAGCCGACCCGCTACGCGCCGACGCCATGGCCCGTATCGGTCAGATGGAAAAGCAGCTGGAGGAGTCGTGAGCTTGGCACCGGCGGTGGGTCTGGACACGATCAGCATCGACGCGTACACCGGAACCGAAGCGGTGACCGGCCATTTCGCCGACGACTACGCGCCGTGGGTGCTGGCCGCGCCGTCCATCGCCAAGGCCGAAACACTGTTGCCCGCGCCGCCGGATCTGGCCGACTGGAGCGACCCGCGGGTGGGCTGGGGTGTGGTGCTGGCCGCGCCGCCCGGCGCCGACCCGGCCACGCTGGCCTCCGGTGCCGACGCACCCGAACCGATCCGTGAACTCATCAAGCGGCGCAACGGAAAAGTGCTGCGGTACCGGCCCGAGTCCAGCCACGCCCCGTGGATTCTGCGCGACTACGCCGGCGGTGGCGACCTGCTCAACGCGGCCTCCCAGCCCGGGTCCGGACCCAGGCGGCTGCCGATGTACCTGCTCATCTACGGCACACCCGCCCAGATCCCTTGGCCCGTCCAGTACACGCTCAACCCGGTACGGTTTGTCGGGCGCCTGGACCTGACCGGAGACGCGTTGGCCAATTACGTCAATGCCCTGCTGGCCGGCTGGCCGCGGTCCACCACCCGCTATGACGCGCCTGTGGTCTGGGCGGTCGACCACGGCGGCGGGGACATCACCACCCTGATGCGCACCGCGATCGCCTCGGAGCTTTACGCCGCGCTCAAGGCGGACAACGACATCACCGCACCGACCTATGTGGACGGTTCGGCGATCACCGCGACCGGCGCCACGCTCATCGACGCCCTGGTGGCCAACCGCCCGTCGCTGGTCATCACCTCCAGCCACGGTCTGACCGGGCCGCTGCGGGACGTGGCGCGGATGCGCGACAACCTCGGGCTGCTGGTCGACCAGGAGCACCTGCCGATCCCTCCGGCCAAGCTGCTGGAGGCGTGGCAACCCGATGGGGCCGTGTGGTTTGCCCAGGCCTGCTGCTCGGCCGGTGCCGACAACCCCAGCTCCTACCGCGGCCTGTTCAGGCCGGGAGAGCCTCTCGACCTGGTGCTCAACGGGGTGGCCGGGGTCGGCGCCACCACCTCCCCGCTGCCGCGGGCGCTGCTGGGCGCGCCCAAACCGTTGCGCGCCTTCATCGGGCACGTCGAGCCGACCTTCAACTGGACGCTGGAGTTCCCGCCCAACGGGCAGGTGCTCACCTCGGACCTGAAAAGGACGCTCTATGAGAACCTGTGCCTGGGCAAGCCGGTGGGGCTGGCGATGAACGACTACTACAAGGCCATCGGCAGCCAGCTGCTCGCCCTGGACAAGAAGACCAACGCCTTCGTCAGCTCCGCCGGGCCGACTGCCCGGCAAGCTCTGGATATGGCGGTCTATCTCAAGGTGACCGCCTATGACCGGGCCAACACGGTGATCCTGGGCGATCCTACCGTCGCCATACCGCTGCCACGGTAGGGCTACTCTGCTGTGCTATGGCGGAACTGTTGCGGGACAGGTGGCCGGTCCTGGCCGACCAGATCGAGACGGCGCTGCGCTCGGCCGAGCCGGCCCTGGCCGACCGGGTGGGCGAGCTGCCGGTGGTGAAGCGATGCGCCTGCCCGGACGAGTCCTGCCAGAGCTTCTACACCGCGCCGCCGCCGGACGGGGCCTACGGCGAGAGCCACCGCAATGTGGTGCTCGAGCCGCCCTGGGCGGGTTTCCTGATCCTCGATGTGGTCGACGACCGGATCACGTATGTGGAAGTGCTCGACCGCCCGACGCTGGACTGAAATGTCGGTGGGGTGTGTGATGCTTTGGCCGTGGACGTGGTCTTCGACGCCGAGCTGTGGATCTGGGATGCGCGGCGCGCCGACAGCTGGACATTTGTGAGCCTGCCCAAGGACGTGTCGGAGGAGATCCGCGACCTGGCCGGTGAGGGGCCGCGGCGGGGGTTCGGTTCGGTGCCGGTGCGGGTCACCGTCGGCGGCAGCAGCTGGAAGACCTCAATCTTCCCGGACGCTGGGAAAGGCTGCTATGTGCTGCCCATCAAGCGAGCCGTCCGCCAGGCCGAGGGCCTGGAGACCGGTGACATCGCCACCGTGACCGTGAAAATCATCGACGGGACCTCTCAGCCCTGACATGACGGACAGACATGACGGACAGGGTGTGCGACATACAGCGTTCTTTCAGGGTTTGGATGGCGTCAGGGCGCTCACACGGCCCTGTCATGGCCCTCCGTGGCAGCGGGGGGCCGTGGCATCTCCTCGCGTGGCACCTCAGCCGGTGACACCTCAGCGGATGGCACCGCAGCGGATGGTAACTCGGCGGGCGGCAACTCGGTGCGTGACATTTCGCCCAGCGTGACCGGCTGGGCGATCGGGCGGTGGGCATAGGTCGCCAGGTCGGCCGCAGTGACATCGCGGCGTAGCGAGTCGGCGGTCAGCCGGGCGGTGGCGAATCCGCACACCCTTCCCTGGCACCAGCCCATGCCGGGGCGGGCCATCAGCTTCACACCGCGGGTGTCGATGGCGCCCGACTCGGCCACCGCGGCCCGGATAGCGCCGGCGGTGACGCCCTCGCAGCGGCACACCACGACATCGTCGGGGAAGTCCAGCTGAGGCACCGGGTGGATGGCGGTCATGGCGGAGGCGAAGCGGCGCAAGGATTCCTGCTTGCGCAGCAGCCGGTTGGGTGCGGGCCGGTCGGCGGCGGCCAGGCCGGCGAGGGTGCCTTCGACCACCGCGAGCACGGCCCCGCCCACGCCGGTGATCTCACCGGCGACGAACAGATCCGGCACGCTGCGCGACACGACGAGGCTGCCGTCACTGTCCAAAGTGGTCTCGCAGCCGAGCGCCACCGCCAGCTCTATCTGCGGGGTGAAGCCGTAGCCGACAGCCAAAGCGTCACATTCGATGGTGCGCCCGGCGACGGTCACCGCCTCGAGCCGGTCGGTGCCGTGGGCGGCGGTGACCACCTTGCCGGTGTGGTAGGGGATCCGGTGGCGCAGCAACGACACGCCATAGCCCAGCGCCTCAAATCCTTTGGGCACAGCGCTGGTGTGTCGCAGGTAGCGGTGCGGCCGCCCGGCTTCGAAGACGCCCAGGACGGCAACGCCCGCGCGGGCCAGGCCGACGGCGACGGGCAGCAGGAACGGGCCGGCCCCGGCCACGACGACCCGGCGGCCGACGGCGACGCCCTGGCCTTTGAGCAGGGCTTGGGCCCCGCCGGCGGTCACCACCCCGGGCAGATCCCAGCCGGGAAAGGGAATGACGCGGTCGTAGGCGCCGGTGGCCAGCACCAGCCGGTCGCCGGTGAAGGACGCGGCGGGCGTGTACACGCCGAAACCCGGTTCCACCCACCACACTGGGCTGCCGGGGCGGTAGTTGACCCGCCGGAGGCGCTTCAGTAACCGTTGCAGGGCCGCGGGTGGCGAGCCGAGGCGGTGACGCCAGAACTGGCCGCCCGGGCGGTCGGCCGCGTCGAGCAGCAGCACCGAGCGTCCAGCCTCGGACGCGGCGGCGGCGGCCGACAGTCCGGCCGGGCCGGCGCCGACGACGATGACATCGAAGTGGTTCATGACGAGGTGACCTCTTCGACGCCGGCGGCCGGGACGAGGCAGGCGCGCTGGGCGGGGCGGCCGTCGACGGTGACCAGGCAGGCGAAGCAGACTCCTATGCCGCAGAAGTACTTGGGTCGCAGCCCGGCGCGAAACACCGCTGCGGCGATGGTTTCGCCCGGGCGCGCCTCGACTTTGAGGCCGTTGTATCTCATAGGAACCTCGCCGGCAGGAACGCCGCCGCCGGGGCGGCTCCGGTGATGAGCCGGGTGATGAGCTCGCCGGTGGCGGGGGCGAGCCCCACCCCGGCGCCCTCGTGTCCGGTGGCGTGGAACAGGCCGGGCAGCCGCGGGTCGGGACCGATGATCGGCAAGTGGTCGGGGGCATAGGGGCGAAACCCGCGGTAGGCGCGGACGACCGGGACATCGGCCAGAGCCGGGAACAGCCGCACCGCGCCGAGGGCCAGGGCGCGCAGCACCGGCAGTGAGAACGAGTCGTCGAACCCGACCCGCTCCCGGCTTGCTCCGATCAGGACGGTCCCGGCGCCGGTGCCTTCCACCACCGGTGAGGTTTGCAGATCCGCCGAACAGCTGCCGACGTCGGCGACGTAGCCGGCCGCGTAAACCTTGTGCCGCACCAGTCCTTGGGCCGTGCGGGCGGTGACCAGGATGAAGCCGCGCCGGGGCATGACCGGCAGTTCCAGGCCGGGCCACGATCCGGCCCACACGCCGGCCGCGTTGACGATCGCGGCCGCGCGCAGCGGCCCGTCTCCGGTGTGTACCATGCCTTCCTCGATGCCGCGCACTGTCGTGTTTAGACGAAGGTCGGCGCCGCTGGCCGAAAGGAGCCGGGCGGCGGCGAGCATCGGCTGCACCTGGGCGTCCTGCGGGTAGAGGTAGGCGCCTTGCAGCGACGGGCTCAGGTGCGGTTCGTGCGCCAGCGGGTCGACCGGTTCGGCGATCACGCCGAAGGAGCGTTGCCGCGCGGCCAGATCCGCCAGGGCGGTCAGCTCGCTGGCGGTCGCGGCGACCACCAGGCCGCCCTTGGGTTCCCACTCGAAGCCGGTCACCTCCAGTGATCGCCACAGCTCCTGCGAGCGCATCGCCAGCTCGAGTTCCGGCCCGGGTTCCTTGTCGGAGACCAGGATGTTGCCCTCGCCCGCGCCGGTGGTGCCGCCGGCCACGCCGGCGCGGTCAACGACGGTCACCGACAGCCCGGCCTTGGACGCGTAGTACGCGCACGCCGCGCCCACGATGCCGGCGCCGATTACCACAACGTCCCTCACAGCAAGAAGCCAGCCGGGAAAGGGTCCTCGGGGTCAACGAAGTGCTGCGCGGTGCCGGTCAGCCAGGCTCTGCCTTTTATCGTGGGTACCACGGCCGGCTGCCCGGCGACGGTCATCTCTTCGATCAGGCGGCCGACGAAATGGGTACCAAGTAATGATTGGTTTATAAAGTCTGTGTGCAGTGGCAGCTCGCCGCGGCCGTGCAGTTGAGCCATGCGGGCCGAAGTGCCTGTCCCGCATGGGGATCGGTCGAACCAGCCGGGGTGGATCGCCATGGCGTGGCGCGAGTGGCGGGCATCCGATCCTTGCGCGGCAAGGTAGACGTGATGGCAGCCGCGGATCGCCGGATCCTGCGGGTGGATCGGTTCGCTTTCCTTGTTGATGGCGGCCATGATGTCCAGCGCCCGGTCGAGCATGGCCTGCTTGGGCGACTCGAGGCTGAGCCCCACGTCGCGCATCTTGACGATGGCGTAGAAGTTGCCGCCGTAGGCCAGATCGTAGGGCACACCGCCGACCTCACGGTCCAGTCCGACCACAAACGACGGCACATTTTGGATGGTGACCGCGGCGGCCCGCCCGTCGCGCACCTCCACGTTAGCGGTGACCAGGCCCGCCGGGGTGTCGAGCTTGACCGTGGTCACCGGCTCGACCACTTCGACCATGCCGGTCTCGACCAGAACCGTTGCCACGCCTATGGTTCCGTGCCCGCACATCGGCAGGCATCCCGACACCTCGATGAAGATGACGCCGTAGTCGGCCTCGGGATGCGTTGGCGGCTGCAGGATCGCGCCGGACATGGCGGCGTGCCCGTGCGGCTCATACATCAGCAGCGTGCGCAGATGGTCCAGATTCTCCATGAAGTGCACACGCTTCTGGGCCATCGTGGCGCCCGGCACGACCCCGACGCCGCCGGTGACCACGCGCGTGGGCATGCCCTCGGTGTGGGAGTCAACGACGTGGATGATCCTGCGGGCCCTCACCGGCAGCCGGCTTCCAAGGCGTGCCGCGCGGCGGCGGTGACCTGCTCGGCGGCCTTGGGCGGCAAGGGCAACCGCGGTGGCCGGCAGGGCCCGCCATAACGCCCCGCCAGGTCCATCGACAGTTTGATCGCCTGCACGAACAGGGTGTCGGAATCCCAGCGCAGCAACGGATGCAGCGTGCGGTACAGCGGGATTTCCAGGCTGTGGTACAGCTCCACGCAGCTTCGCGGGAAGGCGTTGGGGAATCCGGCGACCCAGCCCACCGCACCGGCCATGCGCAGCTCCACGAGCACGTCGTCGGCGCCGACGATCAGGTCGAGGGTGGGCGCCAGCTCGGCCAGGCGATAGGCGCGGCGCACGTCGCCGGAGAACTCCTTGACCCCCACGATGAGCCCTTCGCCGTGCAGGCGGGCCAGCATCTCCGGGGTCAGGTCGACTTTGGTGTCGTAGGGGTTGTTGTAGGCCACGATGGGCAGCCCCACCTTGGCCACCTCGCGGTAGTGCGCCTCGACCACCTCTTCGTCGGCGCGATAGCCGTTGGGCGGTAACAGCATCACGGCCGGGCAGCCGGCCTCGGCGGCCAGCTCGGCCCAGCGGCGGGCCTCCAGCGCGCCGTAGGCGGCCACGCCCGGCATCACCCGGCCCGGGGCGGCCTGGCACGCCTGACGCATGACGGCTTCACGTTCGGCCTGGGTGAGCACCTGGTACTCACCCAGGGAGCCGTTGGGCACCACCCCGTCGCATCCGTTGTCCAGCAACCACTTCACGTGCTCGCCGTACCGCTCGAGATCGACGTCGTCGCCCTTGTACGGCAGAGCCGTCGCCACCATGACCCCACGCCACACGCCCATGCCGTGCCTCCTTGTAATATGTAATATATTACAGCGTGGAGTTCGACTCGTGGCAAGCGCACATGCCGCGCCGCACCCTGCGCGAGGAGTTCTCCGCCCGGTTGCGCACCGCCATCGTCACCGGCGCCCTGCGCCCGCAGCTCACCTACTCGGTTCCCTTGCTGGCCAAGCAGTTCGGCGTGTCGATCACACCGGTCCGCGAGGCGATCCTAAACCTGGCCAAGGAGGGTCTGGTCACCATCGTCAAGAACAAGGGCTTCCGGGTCAGCGCCGTCTCCGAGCAGGAGCTTGACGAGATCACCCAGCTGCGTTTGCTGCTGGAGGTGCCGGCCGTGGTGGCCCAGGTCGGCACGCTCGACGCGGCCCGCCTGTCCGAGCTGCGCCGCCGGGCGGAGGCGATAGTCGTTGCGGCGCAGGCAGAGGATCTGCCCGCCTATCTCGCGGCGGACAACGAGTTTCATCTCTTCTTGCTTCAGGGGTACGGCAATCGCCTGCTCGTGGAGACAGTGACCGAGCTTCGTCACCGCACGCGTCTTTACGGCCTGGACGCGCTGGCGCACACCGGAAAGCTCGTGGATTCCGCCGCCGAGCACGTCGAGCTGGTCACCATGATCGGCGCGGGCCGGGCGGCCGAGACGGAAAAGCTTATGCGCCAACACCTCTCGCACGTGCGCGGGATCTGGGCCGGCGGGCCGGCGGAGCCTGTCCCCTGAGACTGGGGACAGCGACTGTCCAAGACCAGTCACCTCAACCCTTGAAGACTTTGATAAATGTATTTGCATCTATCTAGAGTCTCGGGTTTTGGAGGTTTTCATGCTCACCACCACCCGCAGTCGGCTCGCGTTCACGATCGCCGTCGTGACCTTCGCGGCCGCCCCGATCGGCGTCACCCCGGCGGCCTCGGCCCCGGTCCCGGACGCCCAAGCCGGTGCCCCGGGCGTCATCAGCTACGCCGACGACCCGCGTGCCATCGACGGCAGCTACATCGCGGTGTTGCACGAGGGCACCCCGCCGGAGGAGACCGAGAGGCTCGCCGACGAGTTGACCGCCAAGGTCAACGCCAAGAAAGAGCTCGTTTACACCAGCGCCCTGCAGGGATTCTCCTTCAGCGGCACCGAGGACCAGGCGCTGGAGATCTCCCGCGATCCGAACGTGGAATACGTCGCGCAAGACATCGAGATCACGCTCGACGCGCTCGGGGTCCAGGTCGGACCGCCGTCGTGGGGCCTTGACCGCATCGACCAGCGCTCGCTGCCACTGGACAACAAGTACCACTTCCCCAACGTCGCCAACAATGTCGTCGCCTACATCATCGACACCGGTATCCTGCTGACCCACCAGGAGTTCGGTGGCCGTGCTTTCTGCGGCTTCGACCCGTGGGCCATGGGCTGCGCGCCGTGCAACCAGGGCCACGGCACCCACGTCGCCGGGACCGTCGGCGGCAGCCGGGTCGGCGTAGCCAAGGGCGTGCGCATCGTCTCGGTGCGCGTCTTCCAATGCGCCCCTGCCACCACCGCCGCGATCGTCATCGCAGGCGTGGCCTACGTGACCTTCGCCGCCGGCCTCAACCCGGGCCAGCGGCACGTAGCCAACATGAGCCTGGGCGGCGGCGCCTTCGCGCCGCTGGACACGGCGGTCACCAACTCCATCGCCGCCAACGTGCACTACAGCGTCTCGGCGGGCAACTCCAACGCCAACGCCTGCCTGTTCTCACCGGCCCGGGTTCCCAGGGCGACCACCGTCGCGGCCACCGACATCGGTGACAACCGCGCTCCGTTCTCCAACTTCGGCGGTTGCGTCGACGTGTTCGCGCCGGGCGTGAACATCTTCTCGGCCTGGTTCACCGCGAACAACGCCTACGCCAACCTCAGCGGCACGTCGATGTCCGCGCCGCACTCCACCGGGACGGCCGCGATGTGGCGGCAGAAGTTCCCGGCCGACAACGCCGATCAGACCGCGACCGCGCTCGCGGCCAACGCCACCCCGGGCGTCGTGATCAACCCGGGTCTCGGATCACCCAACCTGCTGCTGTTCATGGGGATGATCCCCGTGTAGCCCTTCGGATATGGGCGTCTCCCCCAGGGAGACGCCCTTCACACATTCGCGCAAACACGACTGTACGGCTCCCGACGGAGCCGTACCATCACGCATGTGACCTTCTCAATGGCAGATCGCGCCGAGCCCGCCAGACCGGCCGACGCGCCGAGCAACCGGTTGCGCATCGTGGCGGCCTCGGATCCGCTTGAGCACGCGGCCCAACAGGCCACAGGGCACGGTATTTCCAAGCCCGCGCCCGACGGATGGGAAGGCGCCGCCGCACCGCCTTTGGTGGACCGCGCTCTGGCCACGCCGGGACAATCACTACCCGCCGCCACCCGGGAGAGCTTCGACTCCCGCCTGCACTTTGACTTCAGCAACGTACGAATCCACACCGACGAGGTCGCGGCAAACTCAGCCGCCGCCATCGGCGCCGACGCCTACACCGTCGGGCGCGACATCGTCTTCGCGCGTGGGCTCTACGCCCCGGGCACCGCGGCCGGGGATCGGTTGCTGGCACACGAGTTGGCCCACGTGGCGTCGGCCGCGCCGGCCGATCGCCTGCTGCGCCAGCAGGCAACCGCGGAGTGGTTCGGCGGGCCCCGGACACCGGCGATCCACAACCTCGCCGACCAGGACACGCCGAATCACACCATCCGCAACAACATCCTGGTCGAGAAGCCACCCAGCTACACGTTCGTCGATGTGGCCGTCGGCGGCTCGACCAAGCAAATCGCCATACGCTTCGCCTACCCGGCATCGGAGATAACCTCCTCCGGCGGTGGCGCTCAATGGTCGGTCACCGCCAACATCACCAGGGCCAAGAAAGCCATTGGAGACGCGCTGGTCGCCGTGGTCACCAGATTCCAGAACTACACCACCACGCCGGGCAACCGCACCAGCCAGATCCTGGACAACCGGCTGACCGCGATGCTGACCCAGTTCACCAAGCAGCGCCCGCTGAACATCTTCCTGTCGGTGAACCCGCTCGATACCAACCCGCTGACCGACGCGGTGACCATCAACGCGGCGACCGCGGCCAAGGAAGCGGCCACACTCATTCCCGCGCAAATGTTCTCCGCGGCCCGCCTCACCTCGGGAGGTGCCACCGCCGGAGCGGCCACGCCGCGGGAGGCCCAGACGACGGTCCTGCACGAGTCGACCCACGACGCCCTCATCCGCTCCAACGCCGACTTCGTGTCCGTGTGGAACCGCACCAACATGCAGACGACGCCGGTGCCATCGGGGCCTCTGGCCAACAAGTTCCTCCATCTGATGCGCGCCTTCATCGTGGCCCAGGAGGAGGACTTCGCCTACACCACCGAGGAGTCGCTGTATCCCCCGCCGGCGACCGGCACCGCACCCGCCCCGACCATGGGACCGCAGCACCGGACCTACCTTGCCTTCATCTCGGCGACCAAGACCTACCTGCAGAAGAAGGGCCTGACGCTGAAGAGCTTGACCCTGCCCGTGGTGAAGGGCAGCAGCCAGCCGGACGTGGCCAGCTGGAAGATCACCTACGAGTTCCCCTCGGGCACGGTGAACCTGAGTTCGGGCGGCCCGCCCTCGAAAGGACAGCAGGGCCAGCCGCAGGGCGACGAGGCCATCATCGACCTGCTGCTGACCCAGTTCTCCGGCACCCACGGTCCGGCTCGTTTCGCCAAACCACCGGTCAGCCGGTAAATCCGGCGCCTTAGCTGATCATGGGGCCCTCGGTGCGGCCACGCTTGAGTTCGAAGAAGCCGGGCATGCCCGCCACGGTCAACACGCCATCCCACAGCTTCGCCGCCTCCTCGCCGGTCGGGCGGGGGCTGACCACCGGGCCGAAGAAGGCGAAGGTGCGGCCCTCCTCGGTGGTGATGGCCACGGTCGGCGTGCCCACGTCCGGCCCGACCAGGTCCATGCCCTCCTTGTGGCTGGCGCGCAACACGTCGTCGAACTCGTCGGTGTCGGCCGCCGCGGCCAGGTCGGCGGGCAGGCCCGCCTCGGCCAGCGCCGCGCCGTAAAGCTCAGGGCCGAAGCTTTCCTTCATCACATGCCGGTGGGTGCCCAGCGCGGTGTAAAGCGGCCCAAGAACTTCCACCCCGAGGCGCTGCTGCGCGGCGGCGGCGACGCGTACCGCACCCCACCGCACCGGGTGCTCCTCGGCCGAGTGTCCATTGAGGACAGCCAGGCTCATCACCCGGAAACCGAGTTTGATCGGGCGCAACTGCTCCACCTCAACCAGCCAGCGGGAGGTGAGCCACGCCCAGGGGCAGGCCGGATCGAACCACATTCTCACATCATTCACATCGACAGTATTTCACCGCCCGAAGATCCCGCAATTTGCCTGGCAATAGACGCCTTGCCGCTCCGTGGGAGCGTGACTTGCCGGGCAAATTGCGGGATCTTGAGTGTGCGGCGTTACGCGGGGAGGCCACCGACCTGGGTGTTGATCCAGGAACGGATCGCAACCAGATCGCTGTAGATCGACGGGCCGGTGGCGCAGACGGCGCTGCCGTTGCCGGACCGGCTGGTGGCCCCGATGACCCACCAGCGGTTGTCAGTGAGCCGGCGTACCTCGGGGCCGCCGGAGTCGCCGTAGCAGGCGCCCTGGTTACCGCCGGTGTTGTCGGTGCAGATCTCGATCGGGCCGTTGATGCCCAGGCACCGGCTGTCGGACACGACCGACGTGTTCAGTTCCCGGGCGATGACCGGCGCGGTGCCGCAACCGCGGGTCGGGCAGGCCAGGCCCCAGCCGATGATGCGGGTGGGCGTGCCGACCGGGTGGGTCACGGTCGGGATGGGCGAGGGGGCAAAGGTGGTGGTGGTGCTCAGCCGCAACAGTTTGACGTCGGCGGTCGGGTGGCTGACCGCCCCGTTCACAGTGCGGACGTGGCCGCCGCTGGTGCGGTTGATGCTGCCGATGCGCACCGAGCTGGGGGTCGTGCAGTGGCGGGCGGTGACCACCCAGTTGCTTTTGATCAGCGTGCCGGTGCAGCCGCCGGTGTAGACCAGGAACGAGTAGTTCTCGGTGGCGGTGGTGCCGCCCACGATCATTGTGCCGATGTCGTCGTCGGGTTGGCCGGAGTAGGCGTAGGCCTGACCCGGGACGAAGGTGCTGGCGGCGGTCAGTGCCACCACGGCCAGCAGCCTGGTGAGGGTGAAGGGTTTCTTCATGGAGGACACTTTGACGGGTACCAGAAGAAATTTCAATGAATCGATGTTTGTTTCTTCGTGCAATACTATCGGCCCATAGGGACACGCAGGCGCGGACCGGCCACGATCGCCGAAGCGGTGGACTTCGGCGTAGCCGAGCTTGTGCCCGACGCGGACCGGCCCGGCGCGTGGACCCTGCTGCTCGACGGCCTGCCACAGTCGCATGTGAACACTGAGCGACCGGACCGGCTGGCCTTCGAGTACATGCGGCGGCTGGCCTCCGTCGTCGATTCTTATGCCCCTTCAGGGGTACCCCTTCGTGTGCTCCATCTCGGCGGCGGCGCCATGGCGCTGGCCCGCTACGTCGCGGCAACCCGGCCGGGTTCGCGCCAGGTGGTCGTGGAACGCGACGCGGCGCTGGTGAATCTGGTGCGCCGGGTGATCCCGCTGCCCCGCCGCGCCCCGATCAAGGTGAAGGTGGCCGACGCCCGGACCGCCGTCACCGCCGAGAACCTGCGCGGGCGCTTCGATCTGGTGCTGGTGGACGTGCCGGACTGCCGGTTCACGATGGACTTCGTGGCGGCCATGCGCGGGGTGCTGGTGGCGGCCGGCGGGTGCGTGGCGATGAACATCGTCGACGGTCACGCGCGGGCGCATGTGGCCACGATGCGATCGGTAGGCAGACAGGTCTGTCTGATGGCCGAGAGCTCGGTGCTGCACGGCCGGCATCGGGGCAACGTCGTGCTGGTCGCGGCGGACCGGCTGCCGACCCCGGCGCTGATCCAAGCCACCGCGCGTGATCCGGTACCGGTGAAAATTCTTTATGGGTCAGAGCTTGATCGCTTTGTCGCCGGCGCAAAACCAATGGTTCTGTAAACATTCACCCGCGTCACTTTTAATGGAGGAATGCGCTCTCTACGTTGGACCGCCACGATCGTGGCCGCCGCCCTCGCGAGCACGCTGCTCGCCTCCCCGGCGCGGGCCGAAACCTACAGTGCCCCGCTGAGAACCGCCGTCGCCGACCTGCCGGTGGCGACCGAGGTCCGCACCGGCTACAGCCGCGACCTCTTCCCCCACTGGATCGACGCCGACAGCGACGGCTGCAACACCCGCTACGAGGTGCTCATCGCCGAGGCCACCACCGCACCCAGGGTCGGCTCCGGCTGCACCCTGAGCGGCGGCCGTTGGTACTCCTACTACGACAACACCTCCTGGACCCTGCCCTCCGATTTGGACATCGACCACATGGTGGCGCTCGCCGAGGCGTGGGACTCCGGCGCCCGCGGCTGGACCACGTCGCGGCGCCAGGCCTACGCCAACGATCTGGGTGATGGCCGCAGCCTCGCCGCCGTGACCGACAACGTCAACCAGGCCAAGGGCGACAAGGATCCCGCCGAATGGATGCCGCCCTACTCCCCGGCCCGCTGCCGCTACATCCAGGAGTGGGTCGCGGTGAAAATCCGCTGGCGGCTCACTGTGAACACGACCGAAAAGTCCGCGCTGACCAGCGCGGCCAACGGCTGCACCAACGTCACCCTCACCGTGGTGCGGGCGTTCTAAAGCCTTCTCGTTGCGGCGGCCTGACCGGCCGGTTAGGCTGCCGCACCATGGATACCACCCCCTTGCGTTCGGCCTATGCCGAGCTGATCGGCGAAGCGCGCCAGGGTGGCTTCGGTGAGCCGCCCGACGGCGAGTGGAACGCCGACCAGATCGTCGCCCACGTCGCCGCCAACGACGAGTTGCTGGCCACGGCGACCCGGCAGGTCCTCGACAGTGCCAAGCAGCCGTACTACAACCACGACGCCATCGACACCGCACGCCTCAACGAGCTCATCGCGGCCAAAACCGATCTGGTGCAATGGCTCGCCCAGCTGCGCGCGCTGCGCCCATGACTGTCCGGCCGGACCGTACCCTTATAAACCGGTTGCGTGAGTCCTATGACGCGGGCGCCGCCGAACGTGACGGGCACACCAAGGAGGAGTGGAAGGTGGCCGAGCGGGCCGCCTTCCTTTCCCGGCTGAAGGCGGAGAACTGCTTGTCGCTGCTTGAAATCGGCGCGGGTACCGGCCAGGACAGCCTGTTCTTCCAGGAGCAAGGGCTACAGGTCGTGGCCACCGACCTGTCGCTGGCGATGGTACAACGCTGCCGCGCCAAGGGAATCGACGCGCGGGTGATGGACTTCTGGCGGCTGGACTTCGCGCCCGCAAGCTTCGACGCCGTCTATGCGCTCAATTGCCTGCTGCATGTACCCAACGCGAAGCTGCCCGGTGTGCTGGAAGGGATCCGGGCCGTAATGCGCCCCGGCGGCCTGTTCTTCCTGGGCGTCTACGGCGGGACGGAGTCGAAGGAGGGCGTGGCCGACAACGACAACCACCAGCCGCCCCGGTTCTTCTCCTGGCGCACCGACGAGCAGATCGTCGCCTTTGCCGGCGCGTCCTTCGGTATCGAGGACTTTCACAGCATCGATGTCGGCCACGGCCACCGTTGCCAGATCCTCATCCTGCGGGCTTGACCTGCCGCCGGCGCCAGAGGGTGCGGGCGAACAGCAGCAGGTTCTGCTCGATCCACGGGGTGGCGAGAATGGCCAGGGGCCGTGGGCTGCCATCGGGACTCACCGCGACCACGGCGGCGACCTCGGTGTCCCCGGAGCAGACCTCGCATCAGGGCCATCAGACACCCGGGCTGGCGCAACCGCTCGCGCAGCTGCGGCCACAATTCCCGCTCAAGGTCTTGAAGAGCGATCGCCGAAACCGTTCCGCACACGATCAAGCCTAAGCCGGGTTCGGCGGCGGCCTCAAGCCGACTTGCGGGCTCGCTGCGGTTTGCGCTCCGGTTCCCGTTGCCCGCGGGCGGCGCGGGCCTTGGCCACCGACTTGCGCAGCGCCTCCATCAGGTCGATGGTCTCGGCCAGAGGCTCCTCGACCTCCGGCTTCTCGACGATCTCCTCCTTGCCGATCTTCGCGTCGATCACCTGCTGCAGCGCCTCGCGATAGGAGTCGGTGAACTCGCCCGGGTCGAAGTCGGTGGCCAGCGAGTCGACCAGCGAGGTGGCCATCTTGACCTCCTGCGGGCGCAGCTTCACCTCATCTTCCAGGAACTCGAAGTCCGGCTTGCGGATCTCGTCGGGCCACAGCATGGTGTTGAGCACCAGGATGTCCCCGCGCACGCGCACGATCGCCAGGGTCTCCCGCTGGCGCAGCGCGACCTTGACCACCGCGACCCGCTCCGAACGCGACAGCGCCTCACGCAAAAGCAGGTAGGGCTTGAGGCCGATGACACCGTCCGGCTCAAGGTAGTAGGCCTTGTGGTACAGGATCGGGTCGATCTGCTCCTCGGCCACGCACTCGAGCACCTCGATCGCCTTCGAGCTGGTCAGGGGCAGATCGGCGAAGTCCTCGTCGGTGAGCACAACGATCTCGCCACCGCCGACGTCATAGCCTTTGGCTATGTCGTCATAGGAGACCTCTTCGCCGCACGTGCTGCAAACCCGCTGGTACCGGATCCGGCCCCCGTCCGTCCGGTGGACCTGGTGGAAGCGGATATCCTTCTCCTGCGTCGCCGAATACAGCTTGACCGCGATCGATACCAGGCCAAACGAGACGGCGCCTTTCCACATTGGTCGCATACAGCCAGTGTTGCCGACGCCGCTCGTAAAGGAAACTGCCGGTGCTCGAGCTCTCACCGGGCTGGTGCGGCGCTGACCTCATCGCCCTTGCTGATGAGCGTGAGCAGCCAGGCCGATCCAGCCGAGGCGGTAGGCGGGCGCCGGCGCGTCGGGGCTGATGCGCACGGTGGTGCCCCGCCCCGGTGGCAGCATTTTCGGGGAAAGTGCTGCCTCCCGCGCGGACGAGGGGACATTTTCCCCAGAAATGTCAACCACACAGCGATGCCCCGGCGGCCGCAAAGCCACCGGGGCACGCCGGGAAATGCGTCACGGCTTGGCCGCGTCGCCCTTGCGGTAGTCGCACACGCCGGTCGGGAAGATCTGCTCGAGCCGGGCGCGTTCGGCCGCACTGGGCACCCACGAACCGTAGACGCCACGGTCGATCGCCGCCGCCACGGTTTGCAGCTTGCAGGCGTAGATGCTGCCCTCGATCGGCCCGCCCGCGATCGTGCGCGAGGTACCGAAGATCGGGAACACCTGGGTGCAGGCACCGGCCGGCTTGTCGTCCAGGATGCCGTTCCACACCGTTGGGCCGGAAGCGATTTCGGCCCCGGCCGTGGTGAAGCACCTGTCCGTCGGGTGCACACCGTGCCGGACCCACTGGTCCATCGCGGCCAGCGCCTGCGGCGTCTGGTCGAACATCGGCCCGCTCGGCCTGGCATCGGTGAACCAGATGACCTGATTGGAGGCGTCCTTGTCGAAGTTGAGCATGCGCTGGCGGCTGGCGAAGGACTGGTGCGAGTGGTGCATGTCCAGCTGCTCCTCCAGGTAGTGACGCCAGTCGATGACAGGAATGTCTATCTTGCCGACGAACACATGACCCGATTCGTATGCGCCCTCGACGGCGATGCGGTCACCGGTCATGCGCGGCGCCGGGGTCACCCCTCCATCCGGGGACAGGCGCATGTTGCGTGAGCTCCACGGGTCGAAGTTGGTGGGATCGGTGCAGTTGGGCGGAAAGTAGGGGCACCCCTCCTGCACCATGTCGCGCGCCGGCTTCCACGAGCCGACTTTCGCGTTGACGTCAAGGAACTCCGCCGGCGTGAGGAACCCACTGGCCAGGGCCGAAAGTCCATATTGGACACCGACATTGTCCCAGCCGTTCCGGGCGTACCCGTCCGGCCCGACACCATAGATGGTCCGCAGATCGTCGGCGTGGGTCCAGTGCACGGTCTGCGCCACGCCCGGCGGATCCATGTTGGCCCACAACGGGTCGAACATGTTGGTCGACCACCGCGGGTTGAGCGTCAACGGGGTCAGCCCGCGCCACGACCGCGCACACTCATCCGACTTGAGCACCCCGCTGCCGTTGAGGCCGATCAGCTGCGTGCGGTTCTCGTAGTCCTGCCACTTCGGGTTGGCGCGGTCGGTCACGTCCATGTAGTACTCAAGCAGCTCGCAGTCTCCGATGTGGATGGTCTGGGTCACCATGTCCGAATAGGAGTACTGCGGGATGGCCGCGTCGATGATGCGCGTGCCGTAGTTCTGCCCGTACACGTACTGCTGGATGGCACCTCCGGAACCGCCCACACCCACCATGTAGAGCGGCACCCCGTGAGTCTCGATGAATTGTTCTTTGAGCATCAAGGCGGTCTCGGCGCCCAGTGTCAGGTTGTAGTGGGTCGCGGTGCGCGTTCCGGTGGAGTAGAGGATCGCGTAACCGAGCGAGAGTCCCTCGTGGTAAAGGGCTCCGCCGGGCAGGGTGCCCTGGTTGTGTCCAATCGCGACACCACCGTCGAAGCGGTAGATGACGCGCTTGTTCCAGGCCGACTCGTCATCGAGCATCGCGATGGAGTAGATGAACCGGTTGATGGTTCCCCGCTCCCGCTTGATGACGTAATCAAGCGTGCGACCGTCCAAAGTGGTCGTTGTCGTCATGTCCGCCGGGCGGGTCCCGTCGGCGGGCATCGGCTTGAACTGCCCGTTGGTGGCGCGGTAGAGCCGGTCGGAAACGGCCTGCCGGGCGTTGCAATCCCGCGACCAGCCGATCACCACGCCGCTGGCATCCTTGACCTTCCACCCCTGGCCGGCCTGGTTGTCGATGGCCGGCTGGCCAAGTCCCTGCGACTCGGTGCGGCACAGGAACGGGTACTGCTTCGGCCCGGAGAAGATCGGGCCGCTTATCGGATGGTTTTTCAAAAGCTCTATCCGCGTACCCCCAAAGCGTTGCGAAGCGACCAGAAGGTTCCATCCCTCCCGCAGCTCATCGACGACGCCGGTGAGGGTGTGTGCTTGCGGATCGGGGGTCAGATCCGAGGTGACATCGGATCCGTTGAGCCTGACCTTCACGTCGGCCAGGTCTGTGCGCTGCCCCACCTTGACCTGGATCAGCGCGTCGCCTCCGCTGACCTGGTCGGCGCGGCTGGAAAGCACGTCGATGTCGATCTGGTGGCCGTTGGGTTGGGCCAACACCGGTGTTGCGGTTGCCAATACGAGGACGGAGCCGGCGGCTATGGCGGCCAGCCTTATGGCGGGTGTCATGGGCTCCAGTCTGCCGAGAATCCTTCATATGTCTATGGCCGGCTCGCAGCACCGATTGGAGGAAGTTGGCCAGGCTGAGACCAAACTTCGACTTCTTTCTGACCAAATTGGGCAATAATAGGTACCCATGAATGAAGTTAGTCGATATCTCACCGAGGAGGTCGTCGTCGATTACGCCGACGGCCTCATCTCGCGCCGTGATGCCTTGAACCGCCTTGCCCTGCTCGGAGTCGCCACCGCCGCGGCCATGCCGATGCTGGTCGCGTGCGACGCCAAACGCGAACAGTCCTCCCCGCCCCCGGCGACGCCCGCCGCGTCGACGCCGGCCAACCCCAGCGCACCGGCCGGTCCGCCGGCCCTGGCCACCGAGGCGATCACCTTCCCCGGCGCCGAGAACCGCACCCTACAGGGCGCATTCGCCAAAGCCCAGAGCCCCAAGGGTTCCGTGCTCGTCATCCACGAGAACCGGGGCCTGACCGACCACATCAAGTCCGTCGCCGGGCGCCTGGCCGCCAGCGGCTTCAACGCCCTCGCCATCGACCTGCTCTCCGCCGAGGGCGGCACCGCCAAGTACACCGACCCCGCGCAGGCCACAGCGGCGCTCAACGCCGCGCCACCGGCCCGGTTCATCGCCGACCTGAAGGCGGGCATAGACGAGCTGTTGCGCCGCGGTGTGGGCACCAAGGTCGGCGTCACCGGCTTCTGCTTCGGCGGCGGGCAGACCTGGGCACTGCTCAACGCGGGCGACCCCCGGATCAACGCGGCCATCCCGTTCTACGGCCCCGCGCCGGACAACCCCGACTTCACCGGTTCACCCAACGCCAAAGTGCTGGGCATCTACGGCGAACTCGATGAGCGCGTCAACGCCAGCCGCGACCGGGCGCAGGCGGCGCTGGCCAAGGCCGGCCTGACCCACGACATGGTCACCTTCCCGGGCGCCAACCACGCCTTCTTCAACGACACCGGCGCGCGCTACGACCAGAAGTCGGCAACCGAGGCGTACCGCAGAGTCCTGGACTGGTTCGGGCGCTACTTGGCATAACGGTGGCAGGGCACCGGGATCGGCCCGGCCGCGCTGGCCGCGGGATAGTCGAAGGCGCCCTCGTCGACCCAGCCCTCGCGCTCGTAGAAGCGGCGGGCGCGGGCGTTGCCGGTGGCGACCGCGAGCCACGCCTTGGCGTGGCCGGCCGCCTTGACCTGGCGCTCCCCCTCGGCCAGCAGCGCCGAAGCCACCCCGGTGCCCCGGTGGGCCGCGTCGACATAAACCTGCTCGACCTCGTCCTGAGCAACCATCACGAACCCGGCCACCTGCCCGCCGACGTCGGCCACGGTGGTGTCGCCGACGCGCTGGGCGGCGCGCACGGCAAAGGACTCCGGGGTGCGGATGGCGGTCAGCTCGTCGGGCACGTGGCCGAGGTGGCCGTCGCGCCAGCCGTCGGCCCAGATGCGGGCGACATCCCTGCTGTCTTCGCTTGTGGCGGGGCGTAGCTGCATCCACCCATTATCGGCCAGCGGCTACTTTTTGCGCTTCTTGCGGATGTTCATCACGCTTCCCGCGATGAGTGCGACGCCCAGGCCGATCATGCCGTAGGTGAAAATGGTGCCGCCGCGCTCCTTGTCGGCATAGGACAGTGTGCCGCACGAATCGGTGGGCTTCATCTCCACCTCGCCGCACATCACCTTGTCGGTCGTGCCCTGGAAGGCGATATAGATGGCCAACGTTCCCAGGAGGATGAGGAAGAAGGGGTTCTTGAGAATCTTCTTCATGCTGTCCTCCCTGGGTTTTGGTTGGGGTCAAATTAGTCGGGCGGCGATGGGGAACGCAATCCCCATCGCCGCCCGGCCGGACAACTAACTCGGTGGGTTGTTCTGTGGAGTGTTCAGCACGCTCAAACGCTGGCGATACTCCGTCTCGTCGATCTCACCGCGAGCGTACCGCCCGGCCAGGATCGTGCGGGGGTCGTTCTCGCTGCCGGGCCAGCCGTGCCAGCCGCCCCAGCCGTGCTGGTGGTAGCGCCGGCGCCACCGCCGCCAGAACAGGCCGCGGATCAGGAAGATAAGCAGGATCCAGATGCCGATCCAGAACAGCGGGGCCAGGAACCACCATCCGCCGTGCCAGTAGGTCGGGTCGTGCGCCGCTTGCGTCAGAAGTTCGGTCATGCCATCCACTGTGTTTCCGCGAGCGCCCGGAAACGTCGTCTGCGCGGCGACACTTGCCCTACTTCCGCGGGAGTATCAACCGGCCCAGCCGGGCCGCACCAGACCGGACTCGTAGGCCAGCACGACAAGCTGTGCCCGGTCCCGGGCACCCAGTTTGATCATCGCCCGGCTGACGTGTGTCTTGGCCGTCAGCGGGCTGACCACCAGCCGCCCGGCGATCTCCTCGTTGGAAAGCCCAAGCGCCACAAGGGCAACGACCTCACGTTCCCGTTCGGTCAAGGACTCCAGCAGGTGGCTGGGGCGCGGCATCGGGCGGGAACGGCTGGCGTACTCCTCGATCAGCCGCTTGGTCACGCCCGGCGACAGCAACGCGTCGCCCGCCGCCACCACGCGCACCGCCTTGATCAGGTCGGCGGGCTCGGTGTCTTTCACCAGAAACCCGGCGGCGCCGTCGCGGATGGCGGTGAAGACGTACTCGTCGAGCTCAAAGGTCGTCAGCACGATCACGCGGGTATGCTTGAGCCGCTCGTCCTCGGCGATGCGCCGGGTGGCCTCCAGCCCGTCCATGCCGGGCATCCGGATGTCCATCAAGACGATGTCCGGCTTGTGGTCGCGGGTCAGGTCGAGCGCCGCCTGCCCGTCGGCCGCCTCACCGATGACCGTGATGTCGGGCTGGGCATCCAGCAGCGCCCGGAAGCCCGCGCGCACCAGCGCCTGGTCGTCGGCGAGCAGCACCCGGATCACGTTGTCCCCCTTGCTATTGGAAGTGCGGCGTAAACCTCGAACCCGCCATCTTTCTTAGGCCCGGCCTCGGCGGTGCCGCCCAGCGACGCGGCCCGTTCCTTGATCCCGACCAGCCCGCTGCCATTCTCGTCCCCGCCCCCTTCGCCCCCTTCGCCCTCTTCGCCGTTTTCGGCCGTTTTCGGCCGCGCCGGCCCGTCGTCGGCCACCCCGATGAGCAAAGCCCGCCCCGCGTCGTGCACGTGCACCACTGCGGTGCGAGCCTGGCTGTGCCGGATAACGTTGGTAAGAGCTTCTTGAATTATCCGGTACCCCGCCAGCCCGGCCGCGGCCGGGATATCCTTGTGCTCACCCGTTTTCGTCAGACTCACCGTGAGCCCGGCGGTTTTCGCTTGCGCCACAAGCTCCTCCAGCCGGTTCAGATCGGGGGCGGGCGTGCGCGGGGCATCCGTGCGGATCCTGTGAAGGACAGTGCGCACCTCGTCCAGGCCGCTCTTGCTGGCCTGCTTGATGGCGAGCAATGCCTGCCGCACCTCCTCCGGATTCGAATCCATCAACTCCAGCGCCACCGAAGCGCGGACCGTAATGAGCGACAGGCTATGGGCGAGCACGTCGTGCAGCTCCCTGGCTATCTTCAGCCGCTCCTCCCCCAACTGCTGCTCCCGCTGCGCCTCACGCCGGCGCCGCTCCTCCTCCCAAAGCTGGCGGTACACAATCGCCCGCTGGCGGCGGTTCTCCACCACCTCGGCCAGGCCCGCCAGCAGCGCCGCCAGCACAAGCGCGAAAACGATACGGCCTAGCTCCGGGAACCTGTGCAACGTCGCGTAGTCCACGAGCACACTGCCGGCCGCCAACCCGCCCAGCGACACCCACGCCGGTATACGCTTGCCCGCCACCACCGCGTTGACCACCCCGGCGATGATGCTCGGCACCACCGGCCCAACCATGGCCATCAACGCGTAGAACCCCAGCGCCACGGCGCTCACCCCGATGACCGACCAGCCCGGCCAGCGCTTGTAGCCGACCAGCAGGATCGCCGGACCCACGAGCAGCAGCAGATACCCGACCGGGGGCATGTGGCCGCGGAAGGCTGCCGCGCCGATGAACACCTGCAGGAAGCCGATGAACACCGGCCACGGCCTTTGGCCTCTCCTGCGCCGCCATTCGCCCGGGTACACCCTCGCATGATCGCTCATCCCCTTAAGGGATCGCATCCGCCACACGCAGACCTCCCCCGTACTCCCGCCGGAGTACGTTCTTGATCATGGCTGGGTTGCTGCCTTCCGGGGCGGTTCGGTTGATCTAGCATTTTCGGGGAAAATGTTGCTTCCAAGCGACTTTAGGCAGCACTTTCGGGGAAAATGCTAGATCAATCGATCATGACCTCCCCGCGGCGGTGCCCTGACCGACGGCGGCGGCAACGCCCGCAACGACAATCTGCGCGCCACGCACAGAAAGCAGCCCGGTTGCGAGATCGATGGATGCCGCGACACGCATACCCTGTCGCTGCTGCTCGAGGACGATCCGCTCAACGACAAACTTCGCACCCCTCGATCCGGCGCTGGTCGCCTTCCAGCAGAACCCCGCGACCGTCGCACGGTGCCGAATCAGCGGCTGCTTCCCACAGCCTGTTCTCCGCTACTGGCCAGGCGGGTCTTGAGGTGGCTGTGGTGGCTGTGGCGGTTGGGGCGGCGCTGATGGCGGTTGTGGCGGCGCTGATGGCGGTTGTGGCGGCGCTGATGGCGGTTGGGGCGGCGCTGATGGCGGTTGGGGCGGCGCTGATGGCGGTTGGGGCGGCGCT
>Ga0075428_100000121_pt1 | contig 67666 bp, 57 predicted proteins | sample RhiMetdeltSRZDD2_FD_75291 | JGI IMG/M metagenome (GOLD analysis project Ga0075428, IMG submission 75291) | Populus rhizosphere microbial communities from Tennessee, USA - Rhizosphere MetaG P. deltoides SRZDD2 | ecosystem: Host-associated > Plants > Roots > Rhizosphere > Soil | place: USA... | reverse complement strand
ACCAGCGTGGGCGGACTCCGGCTCAAACCGGCATAGCGGACTCCGGCTCGACCAATTCTCGACTGATTGACGTTCGGCCGAGCCTTCCGTGAATTTCGGTCATGTCTATGTACGCTGCCTTGGTGCGCCACCTGACCCCAACTTTCGCCGCGGGTGCCCTGCGCCGCGGCAAAGCCATAGAACAGTTCCTGGGACCGGCGTTCCACGGCGGCAGGCGAGGCGTCCGCTGGACCACTATCGAGCCCGGCCCGGACGGCTACACGATCCTGCTGCACGTCGCCGAAGATCTCGGCGACGATGCCAACGGCGATGCCAACGACGATTTCATGGCCGACATCACCGAGTTCCCGCCGCTCGACCCGGAGGCCTACGACCTGTGGCCCGAGATCGCCACCGCCGAGAACGAGGTGGAGGCGATCGACACCGCCCAGCGCCTGACCGGAGCCGACCCCACCCGCTGGACCAACTTTGGGTTGGCCACGGAGGAGTACAGCGACTATGTCCGGCTGGGGCGGCTGCCGTTTCCACTGGCGCACAAGGACATCGTCGAGCTCGTCAAGCGCCTGGCCGACGGCACCGACGAGCGGGTCGCTCAGTGGTGGCTGGACACGGTGTACCGCCAGACAGGCTGCCACCATCTGAACGATCTGATCTTCCACCCGACCGATGGGCTCTCCGCGGACGGCATCGCTGAGCACGTCCTTTCCTGTCCCAACATCAACTTATAAGAGTAATCGGCGCATGCTGTCATACCCGCAGGGCATGATGACCGGCATGACTATGACTCGGCAGCGGGCATCCGCGCTGGTGGCCGACCTGGGGTGGCGATTCCTGCTCGGCACCTATCGCACATGCGTGCCCGTCGCCTCGCTCGCCGAGGCTGGAGCCGTTGCCGCCCAAGTGCTTTCGGTGCCCGGTGTGGAGGGCCACCTGCGGCTTGATCTGCGTGACGACCGCGTCATCCTGACCGTGTTCCCGCCCGGCGCCACCATGGTGGCCGAGGCCGAGGCCGACCTGGCCCGCCGCATCAGCGATCTCGTCGTCGGCCTCGGCCTCAAGTTCGAGCCCGAGTCCACCCAGATGCTCGAGCTCGCCATCGACGCCATCGACATCTCGGAAATCCGGCCATTCTGGCGCGCGGTGCTGGGCTACGCCGACGAGGTCCTGCCGGCCGGCCCCAACGATCCCATCATCGACCCGGCCGGGCAGGGTCCGGCGATCTGGTTCCAGCAGATGGACGCCCCGCGCCCGCAGCGCAACCGGATCCACTTCGACCTGGCTGTGCCGCACGACCAGCTGGAGGCGCGCCTGGCCGCCGCCCTCGTCGCCGGGGGCGCCCTGGTCTCCGACCGCGACGCACCCGCCTTCTGGGTGCTCGCCGATCCCGAGGGCAATGAGATCTGCCTGACGACATGGCAGGGCCGCGACTGAGCCTCGACCCTGCCGCCGTCATTGATCGGTGTGGCGCTCGCAGCGAGATCGAGGCGTTGGATCACTGTGAGCGTCACACGGATCAGCGTCCTGAGCGCCGGATCTTAGCGTGGGCATTCGCCGAGGTGGGTCGGGCCGTCCTTGACCAGGAGCGCCGTGCGGAGCACCTCGGCTCCGACACCGCGACCGAGCCCCAGGCCCGCCTGGTTGCTGAACTCGAACAGCATCATAGATGGCCACGTTGAGCATGGCGTAAAGGCGGGCGGCGTCGGCGTCGCTGGCCCGAAACGCCCGCACCGCCGAGAGGGCCGAGCGGTTCCAACCGGCAACAGCGTCCAGAGTGGACGAAGGGTTCTTGGCGGCGGCCGGCGGCGGCCGCGGTACCAAGGAAAAATAGGCATACCAAAATGACCGTCTTGCGCACATCAGCCTCCCACTGATCGACAATTCGCTATGAGCGTACGCTGCCGGTATGACGATCAGTCCGACGGTCAAAGTGGGCATACTGCTTCCCCGGCGCCCCGGGGACCTGGGCGAGTGGCTCGCCGACGCGGCGGCGTTCGACGCGGCCGGGGCCGACGCTCTCTGGATCGACGTCCAGGCCGGAGTCGGGCTTGACGTGATGGCGCTGGCGGCGGCGCTGGCCGCCACCACGTCCAAGGCGGCGCTGATCGCGAGGATGCCGGAGGGGACGGCGGCCGAGGCGGTGAGCACCTTGCGGCGGCTGAGCCGGGGGCGTTATGTGCCGGCGGACGAGGCAGGACGGTGGGTGCGGATGCCGGTGCCCGACAGCCGCGCCCACTGGCACCGGACACTGGCCGATGTGGAGGCTGAAGGAGTATCAACTGGAATCTTGGTGGAGGCGGACTCGCGCCTGCTTGATCTGTTGCGCAATCCGGGTGACCCGGGCGAGCGCCACGACCTGGAGCTTGCCCAGGGCTGAAGCCTCGCCTTGACCGCAATGGTGATTCTTCGTCTTCTTGGTCAAGACTGTCCATTCAAGATTGATGTGACAAGCACTTCTACATTGTGAGTCATGTCAGCCGTACTCTCGGTGGCGGGCGAGGGTGGACCTCCGGTAGGGACCGGAATCGTTATCGCCGCCGTTTTTGCCTTGATTGCTACTCTCGTCGTCACAGTGACGGCGCGGGAGCGCCGCCACTTCAGCGAGCTGCTTCAATACGCCGAACGCGAGGACTGGCACCCGGTGTCCGACCCGGCCGGGCTGCCGCCCATCGTCACCGATGCCCTGTTCTCCAAGCGGTCCAAGCTGTTCCGCCGCTTCCGCACGATGCCGCTGTGGGTCAGCTGGCACCAGTGGACGGAGATCTCCCGCGGTGGCGCCTTCAACGACTCCACCCAGCGCTGGGAGAGCCGGACCAGCACCACCACGCACGATCTGACCCGCTACTTCGTGGCGCTGCCGGGTACCTACCCCGAAATGACGATCGAGCGCCGCCCGCGGCCGGACCCGTCCGGCCCCCGGCCTTTCGATCGCCGCTTCAAAGTCATGTCCGGTGATGGTCGAGCCGGTGACGAGATTTCCGATATATCAGTGAATGTGCCGCAGCGACTGGCCGAGGCGCTGCTCGCGCAGACCGTACCGCCGTTCATGATCACCAGCAACGTCCTGATCGTGCGGTACGAGGACCGGCCCACCCGAGCGAACCTATCGATGCGCGCCGATGAGGTGCGGCGATTGACCCTGTTGCTGACGCCGTCGAGGCAGAACGGAGGGCAAAACCGAGGTTGACACTCCCTCGGTCGTCGGGAATAGGATCGTTTCAATCCGGTGCTCCGGCCCTCCCGCCCCGACGAAGGGAGACGGAAGTGGAACTCACGCGTCGCCAGGTGATCCAAGCGGGCGCTGGTGCGGCTGTCGTCTCGCCGCCCGTGATCTCGCAGCTCGGCTTCGACCTGACCGCGGCCAAGAATGTGAAGCTGACCCTACGCATCGAGGGTGCCACGGTCTCGCACTCGATCTGTCCTTACTGCGCCGTCGGTTGCGCCATCCTCGCGTACACGAAGAAAGAAAACGACGGCAAGGTGAAGCTGCTGCAGATCGAGGGCGACCCGGACAGCCCGGTCAACGAGGGCAGGCTTTGCCCCAAGGGCGCCACCGCGCTCCAGCTCGCCGTGTCACGCCGCCGCGTCGAGTCCCCGATGTACCGGGAGCCGGGCGCCGCGGAGTGGAAGAAGGTCTCCTGGGACTTCGCCCTGGACAAGCTGGCACGCAACATCAAGGCGTCCCGCGACCGCACCTTCGTCACCGCCGACGCCGACGCCAACGTCGTAAACCGTTGTGAGGGAATAGCTTTCGCCGGTGGCGCGGCTTTCAGCTCGGAGGAGGGATACCTCGCCACCAAGCTGATGCGCGGCCTCGGCCTAGTCTTCCTTGAACAACAGGCACGTGTTTGACACGGCCCAACGGTGGTCAGTTTGGCCGCCACGTTTGGCCGGGGAGCCATGACCAACCACTGGCGTGACATCAGACACGCCGACATGTTGCTGATCAATGGCGCCAATCCGGCCGAGGCCCACCCGGTGGGTTTCCAATGGATGATGAAGGCGAAGGTCGAACGCGGCGCGAAGATCGTCCACGCCGATCCGCGTTTCACCCGGACCTCAGCCGTCGCGGACAAGTACATCCGGATCCGCACCGGCACCGATGTCGCCTATTTCGGCGGATTCATTAACTACGTGCTGCAGAACAACCTGTACCACAAGGAGTATGTCGAGTTTGCCACGAACGCCGCGCTCGTGGTCAAGGACACCTACTCCTTCAACGACGGGATGTTCAACGGGTTCGACCCGCAGCGCAAGGTCTACGACACCGCGTCGTGGGCCTACGAGGTGGGGCCGGACGGCTTCGCGGTGCAGGACATCAACCACCCGCGCTCGGTGCTCAACCTGTTGCGGCAGCACTATTCCCGGTACACCCCTGAAATGGTGTCGCGCATCACGGGCGTCCCGAGCGATCAGTACCTCGAGGTGGCCAAGATGGTCGGCGAGATGGGCCGCCCCGACAAGGTGATGAGCATCATCTATGCCGTGGGCCTGACCCACCACACCACCGGCGTTCAGCTGATCAGATCCGGTGCGCTGCTCCAGCTCCTGCTGGGCAACATGGGCCGCCCCGGCGGTGGCATGAACGCCGAACGCGGCCACGCCAACATCCAGGGCAACACCGACCACGCCATCTCGTGGGACATCCTGCCCGGGTACATGCGCGTGCCTGCGCCGGGCCAGAAGAGCATCGACGACTACGTTGCGCGCAGCGCGCCCAAGAAGCTGCACGCCAACTCGCTGAACTTCTTCGGCACCAACTACCGCAAGTTCCTGGTGAGCCTGTTGAAGGGGTGGTACGGGGACAACGCCACCGCCACCAACGACTACGCCTTCAGCTACCTGCCCAAGCCGGCCTCCGACTCCTCCTGGCTGTCCATCTTCGACGCCGCGCTGCGGGGCAAGATGGAAGGGATCATGCTCTCCGGCATGACCGCCACGAGCATCGGTCCCGACTCCAACCAGGTGCTGCAGGCGCTGTCGAACCTGAAGTGGCTGTGCGTCATGGACTCCTACACCACGACAAGTTCGGAGTTCTGGCACGCGCCCGGGATCGATCCGGCGAAGGTGCAGACCGAGGTGCTGATGCTGCCGGCGACGCACTGGATCGAGAAGGACGGGTCGTTCACCAACAGCGGCCGGTGGGCCCAGTGGAAGGAGGCGGTGCTGCCGCCCGATGGCGAGTCGCGCCACGACCACTGGATCCTGGCCGAGACGTTCATGCGGGTGCGTGACCTCTACAAGTCCGAGGGCGGCAAGTTCCCCCAGCCCGTCATGCAGCTGATGATGGATTACAAGGACGCCCGCAAGCCTGAGCTCGACGAGATCGCCCAGGAGATCAACGGCAAAGACCTCGTCAGCGGGCAACGGCACAGCACGTTCGCCGCTCTCAAGGACGACGGCACCACCACCGCGGGCGACTGGATCTACACCGGTCACTACCCAGCCAGCGGCAATCTCGCCAAACGGCGTGACGGCGTGCAGGATCCGGCCAAGAACGATCCGACCGGCATGGGCTTCTACCCCAACTGGGGCTGGAGCTGGCCGCTGAACCGGCGTGTGCTCTACAACCGGGCATCGGCCGACCGCGCCGGAAAGCCTTGGGACCCAAAGCGTCCCGGCATCCAGTGGGACGGCGCGAAGTGGGCCGGCGACGTGCCCGACTACCCGCCCACGGCCAACCCGGCCGACCCGGCCTCGCCGCTGCCGTTCATCATGACCGGCGAGGGGACCGGGCGCCTGTTCAGCAACGGCGTCGCCGACGGCCCGTTCCCGGAGCACTACGAGCCGGTCGAGTCGCCGGTGGCCAACCCATTGCACCCCAACGTTTCCACTACACCCGTGGCGTTCCATTACGACGAGCGGGCGGGGCGGTCCAACCGGTATGGCACAGCCGCGGAGTTCCCTTACGTGGCAACGTCCTATCGGCTGACCGAACACGAGCACTACGTAACGCAGCACGTCGACCAGCTGGTGCAGCTGCAGCCGGAGGCGTTCGTGGAAGTACCGTTCGAGCTGGCCCAGGAGAAGGGGATCAAGACCGGTGACGCGGTGCGGGTCTCCTCCAAGCGCGGCAAGCTCGAGGTGCGGGCTGTCGTCACGAAACGCTTGGGGCCGTTGATGATCGACAACAAGAAGGTGTACCAGATCGGCATCCCGATCCACTGGGGTTTCGTGGGTATTAACTCAGGGCAGCACTGGCTCGCCAACGCGCTCACGCCTTTCGTCGGCGACGCCAGCGCCCGCACCCCCGAGTTCAAGGCATTCCTCGTAAACATCGAGAAGTTGTGATGGACACCGGCAAGGCTCGCGAACGGGCGGAGTTCCTGCGGGAGCGCTACCCGTTCGCGGCCGAGGTGATGACGCTTTACCTTGCCCTGCTTGAGGTCTGGGTGTCACCCCCGATCGACCCGCAGGACATTGTCAAGGCGACCGAGGCCTGCGGACCCGCCGCCCTCGGCGAGGCCGTGCGCGACCTTGACCCCATCGGCGTGATGCGCAGGTGGAGCACGGGCCTGGAGACGTCGCCGGTCGAGACCTACCTCGCCCGCGCCTGCCTCAGAGGCATCACGCCCCCGGTACGGCTCGATGGTCCCTGTCCGCAATGCGGTGGGCAGCCGCAGTTGAGCATCCAGCCACTGACCGACGAACCGCTCGTCAGCGGGCGCCGGCAGCTGATGTGCGCGCGCTGCCAACACGTTTGGAACCACTCCGGCTCGTCGTGCCCGTCATGCGGTGAGACCGAGGGCGCCAAACACACCTTCTACGGGGAATCCGACGAACTTCCTCACCTGCGCGTCGACGCCTGCTCGACGTGCCAGCGGTACCTGATCGATGTCGACCTGCGCCGCGACCCGCGAGCCGTGCCCGAGGTGGATGAGCTGGCGGCGCTGCCGCTGGACCTTTACGCCGCCGAGCACGGGCTGACGAAGATCACGCCGAACCTAATGGGGTTCTGATGATAGAGATCACGCCCGGAAGGGCCTACGGGTTCTTTACCGACACGAGTGTCTGCATTGGATGCAAGGCGTGCGAGGTGGCCTGCAAGCAATGGAACCTGCTTGACGGCAACGCACCCGTCTTCGGCGACGGCTACGACAACACCGGCAGCCTCGACGCGCAGAACTGGCGGCATGTCCAGTTCATCGACAACGTACCCGACACCGCCACCACGATCGGCAACGGCAAGGCCTGGCTGATGATGTCGGACGTCTGCAAGCACTGCACGCACGCCAGCTGCCTGGAGGTCTGCCCCACCGGGTCGATCATCCGGACCGAGTTCGACACCGTCTACATTCAGCCCGACGTGTGCAACGGCTGCCGTGACTGCATCGCTGCCTGCCCTTACGGCGTCATCGAGATGAACAAGCACACCGGCGTGGCCCAGAAGTGCACCCTCTGCTACGACCGCCTGCAGGGCGGCATGGAGCCGGCGTGCGCCAAGGCGTGCCCGACCCAGTCCATCCAGTTCGGCCCGATCGACGAACTGCGGCAGAAGGCCAGTCAACGCGTCGATGCCTTGCATTCTCAAGGTGTACCCGAGGCAAGGCTCTACGGCGCCGACGACTCCGTCTATGGCGGGTTGAACGCCTTCTTCCTGCTGATGGACGAGCCGGAGAAGTACAACCTGCCCAACGCGGCCAACGCGGTACTGCCAAGCCGCAACAACCGTCTGGGCTACCTCGCCTCCGCCGTCACGGCGGTGCTCGCGATGATCGGTGGCCTTATCGCCCTGCGCCGCAGAAGGGAGCCCCGCGGTGATGACTCCGCTTCTTGATGACGCCCAGCACTTTGTCCGCGACCCTGACTGGACTTGGTACATCCTCGGGTATTTCTTCTTCGCGGGACTGTCCGGTGGGTCGTACTTCCTCGCCTCGTTCATGCGCCTGTTCGGCAAGAAGGTCGACGAGCCGGCCGCCCGGCTCGGCTACTACGTGGCCTTCGTGGCCCTGCTGCCCTGCCCGGTGCTGCTCACCCTCGACCTGGGCCAGCCGCTTCGCTTCTACCACATGCTCTTCGAGTTCAAGTGGTGGTCGCCGATGTCGTTGGGCGCCTGGGCGCTGACGGTGTTCGGCGCCATGGCCACCGTCTCATTCGTCGAGGTGCTCGCGCGCGACGGCAAGCTGGGTTTCATGCGCTGGGTGGCTCGCCTCCTCGATGGGTTCCTCGGCAAGCTCTGGGCCCTCGTCGGCGCTCTGTTCGGCCTGTTCATCGCGGGCTACACCGGTGTGCTCCTCTCCGTGTCCAACCAGCCGGTGTGGAGCGACACCTGGGCGCTGGGCGGGCTCTTCCTCGCCTCCGGCCTGTCCGGCTCGGCCGCGCTGATGGGCTGGCTCGTGCGCTTCCGCCACAACGCCGAACCGACCGCGCCCGCCATCGGCCTGAGCGAGCGCTGGTTCCAGGTACTCGAACTGGCGCTGATCGCGGCCTTCGCGTTCACGCTCTTCCAGGTGGGCGCGTTCGAGCGAGCCTTCGGTTACCCGTGGGTCCTGCTATGGGTGGTCGTGCTCGTGGGACTCGTTGGCGGCCTTGCCTTCCGCAGCGCACGCCCCAGCCCCGACGGCACGCTCGCGGCGGCCAGAGTCCATACCGCAACGCTGACCCTGACGCTTGTCCTGCTGGGTATCCTCGCCCTACGGGCAGCCGTCATCTTCAGCGCGCAGTCGTAAAGCCGCCCGTTTTGGTGATCTAGCAAAATCCGGGTTTTTGCTGTATCCCGGCGCGGGGATGCCTCAAAATACGAGTTTTTGCTGCATCAAACGATCACCGACTCCGCCGCGCCCGCGCCCGGATCGCTGAGCGCAGCTGCGCGACAAGCTCATCGAAGTTGTTGCGCAGCTGGTCCGCGGTCACGTGAAACACCATCCACTCCTGTCCCAGAAGCCGGTTCAGCCGCTTGCGATCGTGCTCCAGCTGCGATGCGCTGGCGTGCCACCGGCCGTCGTACTCTATAGCGATCTTCAGCTCGGGCCAGGCAAGGTCGACCCGGGCCACGAACGCCTCGCCCTTGGTCACGATGTACTGCGCGACCGGTCGAGGCAGCCCGGCAAGCACGAGCCGGACCCGCAGCCGGGACTCCTGCGGCGACTCAGCGGCCGCCTCCATCAGCTCGACCACTCGCATCACGCGCGCATGGCCGCGTTCCCCGGCGCGCTCCTCGGCGTAGCGCCGCAGCGACTCGCGGGTCACCAGGCGTTGCGCGGCCATCGCATCGACGAAGACGATCGCCTCCACCAGCTCCATCCAGCACGCCAGATCCCAGCAGACCCGATGGGGCGAGGTCACCGGGATCGAGTCCACGGTGCGCCGGTCCTTGGCGACGAGCTGTCCTTTATGGACGACCAGTCCAGCCATCGGCCCGAACCTGCCAGGCGTCACGACCTCTACCGGGTCGTCACCGCCGACCAAACGCACACCATACAGGTACGCGGCCGAGCGCCCAGCGATCGCGGCTCCCGCAGGAAGCAGGAACGCACCGGCCGCCTTGCACAGCAGCCGGTGATTACGCTCCAGCCCCGCGTCAGCGAAGACGTCCCGGAACAACGGTTGCCATGCACTGCTGCGCAACTCCGCCCGCGTCACCAAACCGCGGCGCACCATGCGGGTCCCACGGAAGATTTTGTTGACCATGACCGGAGGGCGGTGCGGGGTCTTGGGCATGGGGACCAGGATGCCGCAAGGGTCTGACATTCACCTGCTGAAGGGGTCTTGGGCATGGGGACCAGGATGCCGCAAGGGTCTGACATTCACCTGCTGAAGAGGCGGTGGCGGGCGTCGGGGTCTCGGCGGGTTTTTCCCTTGAGCGCCAAGTGTTCCAGCAGGGGCACTATGACCTTTCGGTTGGTGTGCAGGGCTTCGCGGGCCTCGCTTACCGTGAACGGTTGCGGCAGCGTGGCGAACACGGTGAGCGCCGCCTCGACGGCCGTGGCGAGCAGCACGACGTCCGGGGCGAGGCGGACCATCCGTCCATTGCGGACGGCGGCCGCGATCTCGGCCGGGCCGAGGCCGTGACCGGTCAGGTCGGGGTCGCTGAAGGCGGTGAAGCCCGGGGAGCGCGCTTCAAGCTCCGAAAGGGCTTGGCGCACCACGGGTGTCAGGGTGTCGGTGGCTCCCGCCCGCACGACCATCCCGTCGCGGATTGCCAGGCCGGGTCCGAGCAGCGGCGCGACGAGGCGGGCGTCGGGGAGTTGGAGTGCCTTGCGGGCGTCCTCCACCTTGACTGGGTCTGCGCCGGTGAGCGAGGCGAGGCGGGCGCGAAGCGACGCTTCGAGGGCCGGGTCGACGAGCCAGTCGGCGGCCAGGGGCTCGATCGGGGGCGTGAAACCCATGACGCGCAAGGCATCCTGGCGGATGATGCCGCGCCGTCTGAGTTCGGCGGTGGCGTCGGGGATTTCGGAGTACTCGCCGAGGGCGGCCGCGCGGGCACGGGCGGAGCCGCGGCGGCCTAAACGGGGCGGATCGGCGTCGAGCACGACGGCGCCGCCCGCTACCCCGGAGGAGGGGCGCAGCACGAGCCGGTCTCCGGCCCGCAGGGGCAGGGGCGAGCCCAGGGTGAGCCGCGCGGTGTCGGGGCCGAGCGGGCGCAGGTGGGCGTCGACGGTGGCCGCGCCCACGTGGACGAGCAGATCGGCGGGCAGGTCCGCCGGGGCGCAGAGGCGGGTGCGGATGTCCACGGCCGAGGTGGAACGGTAGGTGCCGGGCGTCATCAGGGCGTCGCCGCGCCGGATCTCACCCCGGTGCGCGCCGCGTAGGTTGAGCGCCACGCGTGAAACCCCGCAGACCGAGGCCACGTGCTCATTCAGGGCCTGCATTTCCCGTACCACATAACGCTTCTGAGTGCCCGCCAGCTCGAGGGTGTCGCCGTTGCGGATGGTGCCGGCCGCGAGCGTGCCGGTCACGACCAGGCCCGCGCCGTGGATGGTGAAACCGCGGTCCACCCACAGCCGCACCGGCGCGGCGGTGTCACCGGGCGGCAGACCGGCGACGAGATCGTCGAGCGCGGTGCGCAGCTTGTCCAGGCCCTCGCTGCTGCGGGCACTCACCCCGAGCCATCCGACGCCGGCCAGACTGGTGCCGCGTAAGCGTTCCAGCGCCTCCTCGGCCGCCAGCTCGGGCTCCATCACGTCCGTCTTCGTAATCACGAGAAGCCCATCGCGTACCCCCAAAGCATCGAGAGCCACCAGATGCTCCTCTGATTGCGGCATCCAGCCCTCGTCGGCGGCGACCACGAAGAGCACCGCCGGAACCGGGCCGACCCCGGCGAGCATGTTGCCCACGAAGCGTTCGTGGCCGGGCACGTCGACGAAGGCGACGGGTCCGTGCGCGCCGCGCGTCCAGACGAAGCCGAGGTCGATGGTGAGGCCGCGGCGCCGCTCCTCCTCCCACCGGTCCGGCTCCATCCCGGTCAGCGCCTTGAGCAACGCCGACTTGCCGTGGTCGACGTGCCCGGCCGTCGCGATGACATGCATAACCGCCAGTATGCATCGCCGCGTTGCTCGAATGCGCGTTGCTTGCCCGCGCAATGTCGCAGCGCCGCGCCGTTGCTTTGCACGCGCCAACGTTACGGAGGCGGACGGGAATCGAACCCGCCGGCGCGTTCGTCACGCGCCCTACGGCTTTGAAGGCCGCGGCCGGCACCAGCAGACAAACACCTCCGCAAGCGACACTACATCAGGCGCGGGTCCAGCGCTGAGCGGGCTGTCCGTTGCAGTCCTGAAGGATTATCAGGGTACCGTTTGCGGTCGCCCCGCCGGTCGGCTGCAGACAGCGTCCACTTTGGACCCCGGCCACGGAGCCGTCCGGTCGCAGCGTCCAGTTCTGGTTGGCGCCGCCGTTGCACGTCGACAGCACCACGCGGGTGCCGTTGGCCGTCCCCGAGTTGAACGCGGTCACGCACTTGCCCAGGATGCGCAGCGTCTGGGCGTTTTGCGTGATGTTCTGGTTGGCCCCGCCGTTGCAGCTCCAGATAATCAGCTGGGTGCCGTCCGTGGTGTTGCTGGCCGGGTCGTCCAGGCAGGTTCCCGAGGCGCCATTGACGAGCCGGAACGGTGCGCCGGTGGACGGGGAGGGCGACGGGGAGCTTGCCCCGCCCCGGATCAGGAACAGGTTGTCCGCGACGTTGTAGAACTGGGACAGGTAGGAGCCCGCGCTCGGGTTGGTGTTGTAGTAGTCGTCGTGGTTGCAGTCGAGCCGCTGGTCGTGCGCGCGGTCGGTGCAGACCGTCCGGATCACGGTGTTCGCGTTGTCCTTGTAGCACATGACGTCCCACTCGTCGGTACAGTGGGCGAAGCCGGATCCGTTGGGCGCGTTGTTGTTGACCGCGCCGAAGTTGTGGCCCAGCTCGTGCGCGGCCACGCCCGCCGTCCAGCAGCCGTTGTCGGCGCGGGCATACTCGGGTCCGGTGTTGGAGCGGTTGGCGTCGGTCTTGCGGGTGTCACCGGCGAAGCCGCCGATGCCGCAGAAGACGTTGGCGTCCACGAACTCGAGGTATTTACGGTCGGTGCGCGTCCAGCCGAGCGCCCGGACCGCGTTGAGCAGGGGGGCCCAGTCGTTGGCGTTGAGCGCCGAGTCCGAGATCTGCACGTCGCGCACGACCGGACGGCACTGGCCGTTGATGTTCTCGGTCACGAAGCGCACGTGCCGCTGGCCACCCGTCTCCCGGGCGCTCTCGTTGTAGATGACATCGACGCCCTCGGAGACCGTCCGGAACGTCTCGAGGAACTGCTGGTACCGGCTGGTGGAGCCGTGGATGTAGAGGACCTCGACCCGGCGACCGGTCACGCCGTCGCCTTCGCAGACCGCCAGCGCCTGCGTGCCGAAGCCGCCGTTGCCGACGGCCAGCGGCTGGATCGGGCGCTTGACGTCCAGGCCGGCGGGCGCGGCGTCCGGGCCGTGGGTGCACATCGTGAAGTCGATGCCGGTGACCTGGTAGGCGCCGACGCACGGGCCGTCCGGCGCCGCCTTGAGCCCGTTGTAGACCAGGCCCCGAGCCTCGTCGTTCTGCGGCACGCCTTTGAGCGGCACGGCTTGGTATCCGGGGGCACCGCCGACCCCGGGTTCCGGTGCGGCGGTGGCGTTGTTGTTCATCACCGCGGCGAGCACGACGGCGGCGACCGCCGCGACGCCCGCGAAGATGACGCGATCTCGTGATGAGAGCACTGATTCCACTCCCTTCCAAAGGTGGCTTCCGCTCGTTGCCCGGAAAGGAGCGGCGTCGCGAAACACGAAGAGTTCGATATATCGAACTTCTTACATCATGCGGAACAATGATTAGACTGCGGCTTATGTCTGTCAAGCCCTTGAACGTTTTCGACTCGCGGGAATGCCGCCTCGGTGAGGGCCCGCATTACGACGAGCGCACCGATCGCGTCTACTGGGTCGATATTCTCAACAGCCTCATCCTCTGGCGCACGTTCGATGGGTCGGACAGCGGCTCGATCCACATGGCCGCCCACATCGGCGCCGTTGTGCCCCGCGCCAACGGCGGCCTCGCGGCGTGCCTGCCCGAAGGCATCCTTGACATCAACTCAGGCGACTGGCTGGCCCGGTACCCCGGACCCACGGAAGGCTTGCGCAGCAACGACGCCAAGGCCGACCCGCGCGGGCGGCTGTGGCACGGCACCATGGCCTACGACGAGGGTGATGGACGCGGATCGCTCTACCGCCTCGACCCCGGCACGTCCGAGACGCGGCTGATGCTTCCCGCGGCGACGGTCAGCAACGGCATGGGCTGGTCCCCCGACGGCCAGACGATGTACTACATCGACTCCCCGACGCGGCGGGTCGATGCCTTCGACTTCGACATGGACACCGGCACCATCGAGGGGCGGCGGCCGTTCGTCACCATCGGCGACGGCTTCCCGGACGGCATGTGCGTCGACGCCGAGGGCGGGGTGTGGGTCGCGATCTGGTTGGGGCACAAGGTGATCCGGTACCTGCCCGATGGGAGCGCCGACCGGGTGCTTGAGCTGCCCGTGCCCAAGGTGACCTGCCCAACCTTCGCCGGGCCTGCCCTGGACACGCTCATCGTCACCACAGTCGGCCCCACCTATTCCTTCCAAATCGACGACGTGCGTGGGACGCCCGTCGACAGGTTTGCCGGCTGATGGCGGCGGCAAGCCGGGCGCAAGCCGCCACCACCAGCCGGGGCTCGGTTGCCCGTTAGGGCAGGGCTGAGATTTCGCTCGCCGACAGCGCTCTGCTGTAGAGCCGGAAGTCGTCCACCGCGCCGTCGAGGAACGGGTCGCCGCTGTACTGCGAGCGGCCTACCCAGTTCTGCGACGTCGATCCGAGCGAGGCCGGGGTGAGCGTGATGCTCGCGCGCGCCACCTCCGCCTTGTTGACGTAGAGAATCCCCGTACTGCCGGAAAGCGTTACGGCGACATGGGTCCAGGCGCCCGTCGGCAGCGCGGCCGGTGCGTTGATGCGCTGCTCGCCGCCGGCACCACTGCTGGTGATGGCGAAGCGGGCGGTGTTCGAACTGCTGCGCGCCGTCAGGAACATGTTGGCGGTCGTACCGGTACCCAGATCGAAGACACGCACCCAGTTGGCGATGGTGTCAAGACGTACCCACGTCGCGATGGTGCAGGCGCTCGCGCCGGCCAGGATGCCTGCGGGAATGCTGACGTACTGCGACGTCCCGCTGAGGTTGACGGCGTTGCCGATGCGGCCCGCGATCCAGGTGCCGCCGCCGTTGACCGTGGCGGTCTTGCCGTTGCCCGTCGCGTCCGCCGCGCTTGTGCCCGCCGTCTCGTTGAACTGGTAGTGCGCGACGAAGGCCGGTAGCGGTCCACCCGCGATGTTCCAGTAGACGTTGTACCGCTGCCCGTGCATCTTGTAGAACGGGAAGAGCGTCACGCCGCCGGTGCTTGCTGTTGCTGTGTACTGCAAAGGAGTCGCGGTCGCGGTCACCGAAGACTGGGTGAGGCTGGGCATCGAAGTCAGATTGTTGGTGCCGTAAGCGCCCGCCAGCACGATCGGGCCGTGCTTGACCGCCTTCACGTTCGGGTTGTCCGGTGTCGCCTCGAAGGAGAGCGCCATCGGCGTGGAGATGTCGATGACGTCGCCGGCGGCCCAGGTGCGCGTGATGACACCGGACGGCTGCAGCGCGCCGTTGACCCGCACCTGTGTGCCCGGCGCCCAGCCGGGTACGCGCACCCGCATCGTGAACGTCCCGGACCCGGAGACGACCGTCAGGCGCGACGTCGGGCTCTCCGGCCACGTCGTCTCCTGGCGCAGGGTGATCCCGCGCGCCGCCCAGGTCAGTGTGGACGCGATGAACAGGTTGACGTACAACGTGTTTCCATCGGTCGAGACGTAGTAGATGCTGTTCTGGTACATGGTGTTGCTTTCCATGCCCGTGCCGTGGTCGCAGGTGAAGCTGTTGTAGTCGTTGGAGTACGTCTTGATGCCACCCGGCCGCAGCGGCTGGTAGTAGGCGACGAAGCCGTGCGCCGAGCTGGGGTTCTGCTGCCCGAGGATCTGGTTGAACAACCCTTTCTCGTAGTAGTCCAGGTAGTCCAGCCGGGTCGGGTTGGTGAAGAACAGCTGCCGGGTCAGCTTGAGCATGTTGTACGTGTTGCAGGTCTCGCAGGTGGAGTCCGACAGCTGGCTGGCGATGGCGTTGGGGGTCTGGAAGTACTCGCCGTTGGAGTTGCCGCCGATGGCGTAGGTGTGCGCGCGGAGCACGATGTCCCAGAAGTTCACGGCGATGTCGCGGTAGCGCGTGGTGCCCGTCGCGTGGAACTCGCGGATCGCCCCGATCGCCTTGGGGATCTGGGTGTTGGCGTGGTAGCCCTGCAGCCGGTCCTGGTTGGCCGCGAGCGGATCGAAGATCTCGGCGTGGTCGAAGTACTGCGCCGTCGTCAGGTGGTTGGCGTTGCCGGTCAACAGGAACAGGTTGGCCAGCACCTCGTTCATGCCGCCGAACTCGGTGTCGAGCATGTTCTGCCGCTGGGTCAGCGTCAGCCGGTCGTTGCGGAACTTGACCCAAGCCGCCTGAGCCGTAAGGACACTCAGCGCCTGGGCGTTGCCGGCCAACAGGTGCATGTCGAGCAGGCCCTGCATGATCTTGTGCAGGGTGTAGTAGGGCGCCCAGACCGTCTGCCGCGCCTCGACCCGGTCGATGAAACTCTCCGGGTAGGCCGACAGGTAGCCGGTGTTGAAGCCCGCCTGCGCCGCCCGCGACTGGCACTGCGCCAGCACAGAGACGATGTAGTCGCCCTTCGTCTTGTACGTCGTGTTGCCCGTGCTTGCGTACGCCTGGGCGAGCGCGGTCAGCAGGTGCCCGGTGGAGTGGCCACGCAGCTCGGTGGTGGGCGTCTCCCAGCCACCGACGGGCTGCGCGCTCGAGGCGAGCCCGACGTTGAGCCGGAAGGTGTGCAGCAACCGGTCGGCGTCGACGAAGCTCAGGTACGACAGGGTGCGGTCACGGTTGGCCTGGAACGGCCCCGGTTGCAGGGTCACCGCGCTCAACGGGAACGGCAGCACCGACACTCCGATGTCGGCCGCCGAAGCGAACTCCGGCAAGAGGGCAGCCGCCACCCCGACTGACGTTCCTAAAAGGACGGTCCTCCGGGAGACCTTCGGGTCCTTCATGGATTTTCACTCCTTTCACACCACCTCTCCCGGCGCCCGGAACCGGAATCGGATGAAGCGTTGCAACAAAATGAAAGCGAGCAGCAGCGAGCCGACGAAAATCTTCGTCCACCACGAACTGAGCGTGCCCTCGAAGCTGATGATCGTCTTGACCAGACCGAGTACCAGAACCCCCAGCAGGGTGCCCAGGACGTTGCCGGTGCCACCGGTGAGCAGAGTGCCACCGATCACCACCACGGCTATCGCGTCGAGCTCCAACCCGATGCCGATGACCGCGTCGCCCGACTGCGTGTAGAACAGGTACGCCAGCCCGGCCAGGGAGGCGGTGAAGCCGCTGAGCGTGTAGACCCCGATTTTGGTGCGCGCCACGGGAAGCCCCATCAGCAACGCCGACTGCTCGTTGCCGCCGACCGCGTAGACGTTGCGGCCGAAGCGGGTGTAGCGCAGCACCACCGCGGCGACCGCCACCGCCGCGAGAGCGAGCACGGCGCCCACCGACAGCCGGTAGCCGAGGATCGGGATGCGTGTCTGGGCGATGTTCGTCAGGAAGTCGTTCTGGATCGACACCGAGTCGGTGGACAGGACGAAGGCCAAGCCGCGGAAGAGGAACAGCCCGGCCAGAGTCACGATGAACGGCTGGAGCCCGAGGTAGTGGATGGCACAGCCCATCAGGAACCCGCCCGTGGTCCCCACCACGAGAGCGAGCAGCATGACGGGCGGGGCGGGCCAGCCGTGCAGGGCGATCAGCCAGGCGCAGAACATGGTGGTGAACCCGGCCACGGCGCCGACCGACAGGTCGATGCCGCCGGTGAGGATCACGAAGGTCATCCCGACCGCGACCAGGAGCAGGAAAGCGTTGTCGATGAACAGGTTCAGTAGCACCTGAGGATCGTTGAAGCCGTAGTAACGCGAATTGCCGGCCAGGTAGAGCAGGACCACCAGCGAGGCGGTCACGATGATGGGCAGCCGCCGCAACAGGTTCACCGGGATCATGACCGAGCCTCCCGCCAGCGCGGCGCCTGCAGCAAGAACACGGCGATGACCACCAACGCCTTGACGACCAGTGTCGTTTGTGGAGGGACGCCGAGGGTGTAGATGGTCGTCGTGAGCGTCTGGATGATGAGCGCGCCGATCACGGTACCCGCCAAGGAAAAACGCCCGCCAAGAAGGGACGTCCCTCCAATCACGACAGCCAGGATGGCATCAAGTTCGATCCACAGGCCGGCGTTGTTGCTGTCCGCCGCCGAGATGTTCGAGCTGATCATCAGCCCGGCGATGCCCGCGCACAGGCCGCAGAAGGCGTACGCCATGATTTTGAGCTGCCGCGCCCGGATGCCGACCAGGCGGCTGGCCTCCGCGTTGCCGCCCACCGACTCGATGAGCAGGCCGAGCGCGGTGCCGCGGGTGACGCTCGCGGTCGCCGCGATCACGATCGCCACCACGATGATGGAGAACGGCAGGCCCAGCCAGAAACCGCTGATGAACTTGTAAGCCTCACTGTTGATCGTCACGATCTGGCCGCTGGTGATCAGCTGGGCGATGCCGCGGCCTGCGACCATCAGGATCAGCGTCGCGACGATGGGCTGGATGCCAAGCAGCGCAACGAGTGTACCGTTCCACAACCCCAGCACGATGGCGATCACCAGCGCCGTCGTCACGGCGACCACGAAGGGGATCCCGCTGGCGATCTGCGTGCAGGCCACCGCGCCCGCGATGGCGATGACCGCGCCCACCGACAGGTCGATCCCGCCGGTGGCGATGACGAGCGTCATGCCAAGGGCCACAAGCAGAAGCGGCGATCCGTAGAGGAGGATGTCGATGATGCTGCCGTACAGGTGACCGCCGCGGATGCCGATGCGGTAGATGCCGGGCGTGGTCGCCAGCAGCACCACCAGCGCCACCACCGGCCAGAACAGCCGGTGCCTGATGAGAGCGCGCCGATTGGCGACGGCCTCCTTGAGGACCGTCGCGGGCTTGCGCTCCAGCATCTTCGTCATGACTTCGCCGCCCCACTGGCGATCATCTCGGTGATCTCCGTCTTCAGCTCCGGGGTATTGGGGACCTGGGCCACCAGGTGCCGGTCACGAAGCACGCCGATGGTGTGCGACAGCCGCAACACCTCGTCGAGTTCGGCCGAGATGAACAGCACCGACATGCCCTCCTCGGAGAGGCCGACGACGAGCTTCTGTATCTCCGCCTTGGCGCCGACGTCGATGCCGCGCGTCGGCTCATCAAGGATCAGCAGGCGTGGATGGGTGATGAGCCAGCGGGCCAGCAGCACCTTCTGTTGGTTGCCGCCGGAGAGGTCGCGCGCCGGAAGGTCGGGATTGGACGGACGGATGTCGAGCTCGCCGATGACCCGCTCCACGATGCCGTTGGCGGTCACGCGCCTGGACCAGCCGCGCGCCGCCTGCACGGCCAGCAGGATGTTCTCCCGCACGGTCAGCTCCGGGATCAACCCTTCGGCCCGGCGATTTTCAGGGCAGAAGGCTATCGCGTTGGCTATCGCCGCTTTGGGGGTGCGCAGTGACCTCGCCACGCCGTCGATGAGCACCCGGCCGGCGTCCGGCGTGTCCGCCCCGAAGAGCAGGCGGGCCACCTCGGTGCGCCCCGAGCCCAGCAACCCGGCCAGGCCGGTCACCTCGCCCGGGTGGATTTCCAGGTCGAAGGGGGCGATCGCGCTGCCGCGCCCGAGGGCCTGGGCCTGGAGCAACGGCTCTCCGCGCGCCTCGCGGATGTGCTCGGTCAGCTCGGCCAGCGCCCCCAGCTCCTTGCCGATCATCAGACGGACCAGGTCGCCGCGGGGCAGCGAGGCGACCGGATGGGTGCCGACTACGGTCCCATTGCGCAGCACCGTCATCCGGTCGCAGATCTCGTAGATCTGGTCAAGAAAATGGGAGACGAAGACGATCGCGACTCCCTCCTGTTTGAGCCGGCGCATCAGGGTGAACAGCCGCTCGACCTCCCCCCGGTCGAGGCTGGAGGTCGGCTCGTCCAGGATGAGCACGCGCGCCTTGACCCGCATGGCGCGCACGATCGCCACGAGCTGCTGGATGGCCAGCGGGTACTCGCCCAGCGGCGCCTGCACGTCGAGGTTCAAACCGAAGCGCCGCAACAGGATTTTGGCCTCGCCGCGCATCTTCTTCCAGCGCACCGGCGAACCGATGAAGATGTTCTCCGCCACCGACAGGTTGGGGCAGAGGTTCACCTCCTGGTACACCGTGCTGATCCCGGCCTCGCGCGCCTGCGTGGGGCTGGTGATGTGCAGGGCCTGGCCATCGAGCGTCACCTCGCCCGCGTCGGCGCGATAAACACCGGTGAGCACCTTGATCAGGGTGGACTTGCCGGCGCCGTTCTCGCCGAGCAGGGCGTGCACCTCCCCCGGCAGCACCTCGAAGTCCACATCGGACAACGCCCGCACGCCGGGGAACTCCTTGCTGACTCCGGTCATCCTGAGCATGCGGGCGCGCCTCTCAGTACTTTCTGTTCGGGAGTTCGGCCGCGGCCTGGTCCTGCGTGAAGTCCTTCTCGATGGTGACGATACGCCGCTCGACGGGCTGGCCCGCCTTGACCTTCTTGACGAGCTCCATCAGCTGCGGACCCAGCAACGGATTGCACTCCACCAGGCCGTTGATCTTGCCCTCGGACATGGCGACGAACCCGTCTTTGATGGCGTCGATCGCGACGATCTTGACGTCCGTCCCGGGCTTCTTGCCCGCGGCCTCGATCGCCTGGATGGCGCCGAGCCCCATGTCGTCGTTCTGGGCGAACAGGAAGTTGATTTCCGGGTGGGCCTTGAGGAAGGCCTCCATGACCTCCTTGCCCTTGGCCCGGGTGAACTCGCCGGTCTGGCTCACGACGATCTTGTACTTGGCGTCACCGGCGATGGCCTCGGCAAAGCCCTTGGTGCGCTCGATCGCGGGCGCCGATCCGGTGGAGCCCTCGAGCTGGGCGATGTTCACCGTACCCGTGGCGCTGGCCATGACCTTCTTCATCATCGCCGCGGCGCGCTTGCCCTCGTCGATGAAGTCCGACCCGATAAAGCAGACATACAGCGAGGTGTCGGCGACGTCCACGCTGCGGTCGGTGAGGATCACCGGGATCTTCGCGTCCTTCGCCTCCTTGAGGACCGTGTCCCAGCCGGTCACCTTCAGCGGGGAGAACGAGATGACGTCGACCTTCTGCTGGATGAACGAGCGGATATGCGCGATCTGGTTCTCTTCCTTGCCCTGGGCGTCGTTGAACTTCAGATTGATCCCTGCCGCCTTGGCGGCCTCATTGATCGATTTCGTGTTCGCGGTGCGCCAGCCGCTTTCCGAGCCGGTCTGCGAGAACCCGAGCGTGATCGCCTGAGTCCCTCCGCTTCCCGCCGGCTCCTTCTTGGCGCAGGCCGCCGCCGGCCCGCCGATCGCGACCAATCCGGCCGCGGCCAGCAGGCTCCTTCTGGTAGCCATTGTGCTCCTCTCGTGTTCGAAATCGCGAACAGCGTCTGGCGTGTGTGGGCACAGTAGGACCAGCAATGACGCCTGTCAACCTCTCTAGCCCAGCGTATTTCGCTGTTGACAAAGGGAAAACGGTGGACGAACCTTTGAATCCACTACCGACAGTTGTTCGGTATCTCGAACATTTCGGTATCTAGAACAATGTGGGGGCTCAGATGAGCTACGTCGTGGGCGTCGACTTCGGCACGCTATCCGGCCGCGCCCTGCTCGTGCGCGTCTCCGATGGCGCGGAGGTCGCCACGGCGGTCCATCCCTATGCCAGCGCGGTGATCAGCCCGCTGCCCGACTGGGCCCTGCAGGACCCGGACGACTACCGGGCGGTGCTGCGCCACGCCGTGCCCCAGGTGCTCAAGGGCATCGATCCGGCCGAGGTGGTCGGCATCGGCATCGACTTTACCGCGTGCACCATCCTGCCGACGCTTCGCGACGGCACTCCCCTGTGCGAGCTGCCGGAGTTCCGCAACCGCCACCACTCCTGGGTCAAGCTGTGGAAGCACCACGCGGCCCAGCCGCACGCCGACCGGATCAATAAGATCGCCGCTTCGCGCGAGGAAAAATGGCTGCCGCGATACGGCGGGAAGATCTCGTCGGAATGGCAGTATGCCAAGGCTTTGCAGCTGCTTGAGGAGGACCCGGAGATATACGGCCGCGCCGAGCGCTGGATCGAGGCCGCCGACTGGATCATCTGGCAGCTCTGCGGCGCCGAGACCCGCAATGTCTGCACTGCCGGGTACAAAGGAATCCACCAGGACGGACATTATCCCTCGCGGGAATACCTCGCCGCGCTCAACCCGGAGTTCGCCGGGTTCGCGGAGGAGAAGCTGGCGCACCCGCTGTCGCAGCTGGGCGACCGGGCCGGTTCGCTGACCGCGCAGGCGGCGGCCTGGACCGGGCTGCCGGAGGGCATCGCCGTGGCAGTGGCCAATGTGGACGCTCACGTCACCGCCCCGGCCGCCCGCGCGGTCAAGCCCGGCAGCCTGCTCATGGTGATGGGGACATCGACCTGTCACGTCGTCAACGGCGAGCGGCTGGCCGAGGTGCCCGGGATGTGCGGGGTGGTCAAGGGCGGCATTGCCTCCGGCCTCTGGGGCTACGAGGCCGGGCAGAGCGGTGTCGGCGACATCTTCGCCTGGTTCACCGACACGTTCGGCTTCGACCACGATCGGCTCACTTCGCTTGCGGCGGCGCAAAAGCCCGGCGCCAACGGCCTGCTCGCCCTGGACTGGAACAACGGCAACCGCTCGGTGCTCGTCGACCACCACCTGTCGGGCGTCCTAATAGGACAAACTTTGGCGACCAAACCCGAGGACATCTACCGGGCGCTGATGGAGGCCACCGCGTTCGGGACGCGGATCATCATTGAGTCTTTTGAAGCTTCGGGGGTACCGGTAAACGACCTCACCGCCGCCGGAGGGCTCATCCGCAACGCGTTCCTGATGCAGCTCTACGCCGACGTCACCGGCCGCCAGGTGAACATCGTCGCCTCCGAGCAGGCGCCGGCGCTGGGCTCGGCGATGCACGCCGCCGTCGCCGCCAAGGCGTATCCGGACATCTTCGCCGCGACCGAGGCCATGGGCTCGCCGCGCGCCGCCGTCTATCATCCCGACCCGGCCGCGACCGCCGTCTACGACAAGCTTTTCGCCGAGTACCGCACGCTGCACGACTACTTCGGGCGCGGCGACAACGAGGTGCTGCACCGATTGCGGGCCCTGCGGTGAGCGGACGCCTGCGTGAGCGAATCATGGGATTGGGATTCGCTCATGCCTTGCGAGGCTCGTGCCGAGTGAAACCGACGAAGGAGGTTTCGGCATGAGTGTAGTGCTCTCGCTGCGGGAGGACCTTTGCCGGCTGCACGCGGAGCTGGTGCGCAACGGCCTCGTCGCGTGGACGAGCGGCAACGTTTCGGCGCGTTTTGAAGATCTTATGGTCATCAAACCCAGCGGCGTGTCCTACGACGATTTGACGCCCGAGTCGATGGTGGTGTGCGACCTTCACGGCAACGTCGTCGACGGGAATTTCAAGCCGTCCAGTGACACCGCCTCGCACGCGTATATCTACCGCTCGCGGCCGGATGTGGGCGGCATCGTGCACACGCACAGCCCCTACGCGACGGCCTGGGCCGCGCGCGGTGAACAGATCCCGTGCGTCATCACCGCCATGGGCGACGAGTTCGGCGGCTCCATCCCGGTCGGGCCGTTCGCCCTCATCGGCGGCGAGGAGATCGGCAAGGCGGTGGTGGAGACCCTCGCCGGGTCACGCTCCCCGGCCGTGCTGCTTCGCCAACATGGTGTCTTCACCATCGGCCCCTCCGCCCGTGCGGCCGTGAAAGCGGCGGTCATGTGCGAGGACGTCGCCCGAACGGTGCACCTGGCCCGCCAGCTCGGCCCGGTGGAATCGTTGCACCCCAACGACATCGACGCTCTCTACGACCGATACCAGAACATCTACGGACAGTGAGGCAGCAATCATGAAGCCCCGAATCGGACTCTTCGGCATCATGCAGGAGCTCTACGACGAGATGATCCCGGGGATCACCGAGACCCAGGCCGCCTATGCCGGCTCGGTCGCCGCCTCGCTCGCGGATGTCGCCGAGATCGTCATGGCGCCGCCGGTGCGCAACCGCGCCGACGCCGAGAAGGTGATGGCGAACTTCGAACAGTCCAATCTCGACGGTTTGCTCATCACCATGCTCACCTACGGCCCGGCGATGCGCGTGGCCCGGCTGCTCTCCCAGTCGCGCCTGCCGATCTGCCTGGCCAACATCCAGCCGCAGCCCAACGTCACCGCCGCCTGGGACATGGCGGACATGACCTACAACCAGGGCATCCACGGGGCACAGGACACGGCCAACGCCATGGTGCGGGCCGGCAAACCGTTTCTCGTCCTGACCGATGACTGGCAGTCGGAGCGGTTCAAGGCCGACATCGGCCGGTTCGCTCAGGCGGCCGCCGCCACCACGGCCTGGCGGCGGCTCAAGGTGGGCATCTTCGGGTACTCGATGAATGACATGGGCGACATCAGGGTCGACGAGAACGCCCTGGTGCGCACGCTCGGCCCGGAGATCAGCTTCCTGGCCCCGGGCGACCTCTACCGAGGGTCCAAGGCCGTGTCGTCGGCGGCGGTGGCCGACGTCATCAAGTTCGAGGACGAGAACTTCGAGATCGACCCCCGGCTGTCGGAGGAGGAGCGCGAGGACCACGTCCGCATGCAGCTGGCGATCGAGGAGATCCTCACCTCGCGCGGTTATGGTGCGTACTCGACCCACTTCGACGCCATCGGCGAGGACGGCCGGTTCAGCCGGCTGCCGCTGGCGGCCGCGTCATCGTTGATGGCCAAGGGGTACGGCTACGGCGCCGAGGGCGACGCCCTGGCCGCCTGCATGGTGTCGGCCGGCCACGCCCTTGTCGGCGACGCCCACTTCACCGAGATGTACGCGATGGACTTCCCCAGCGACTCGGTGCTCATGTCCCATATGGGAGAAGGAAACTGGAAGATCGCCCGCACCGACGAGCCCGTGCGCCTCATCAAGCGCTCCCTCGGCATCGGACGCCTCGGCGATCCTCCGACATTCCTTTTCCGGTACCAGCCCGGCCCCGCCACACTGGCGAGCCTGGTCTCCTTGGGCGGCGAGAAGTTCCGCATGGTGGTCGCCGAGGGCGAGAACCTCGACTCGCCCGTGCTGCCGGCGCTCGAGATGCCGTATGGTCAGTTCCGGCCGGCGACGGGCATGCGTGAGTCAATGAATGGCTGGCTCGCGGCCGGCGGGACGCACCACATGGTGATGAATCTGGGTCTGCACGCCGCCAAGTGGAAGGTCTTCTGCCGCCTCAACAACATCGAATACGCCGAAGTCTAACGCCCTTCGGGAGACGTGGCCCCGGGATCCTAGCGAGGAGGTCCCGGGGCCGCACTGTTGCTTGCACTGTTGCTTGCCCTGTTGCTTGCCCTGGTGCTTGCGCTGTTGCTTGCCCTGGTGATCGTTGTGGTGCTCACAGCGGCAAACCGCGGTTGGATCACTGTGGGCGCCACAAGGACCACGTCCGAAGAGATATCCACAGGGCGCTGTCCACAGGGTGGCGGCGGGCGCCCGGCCCGTGATGGGGTAGCGCGGTGCGAAACGAGCTGACCCGGTTGCTGGCGGTCCGGGGAGCCGCCCGCCGTCGCGACCTGGCCCGCCCCTGGCTGCTTGACCACGCCGCCAAGGCCGGCAAGGTGGTCCAGCTGTTTCCGGGCGTCTACGTTGAAGCGGCGATGCGGCGCGACCAGCTCGTGAGGCGCCGGGCCGCTCTGTCCTATGTGGATGGACGAGGTGCTCTGAGCCACACCACGGCGCTGGCGGTCTGGCGGATCGGCTGGGACGAGCCGCAGCACGCGCCCATCCACGTAACAGTCGGGCCTCGCGTCCAGCTCCATGGCGGCAAAGGGCTTATGCTGCACCGGCATCGATCGTTCGGGGAGCGGCACCGCCGGGGCGGGCTCATCGTGGTGCCGCTGGACGAGGCGATCGTGCGCTCGTGGCCGCTGCTGCCCACCACCCACCGCACGGGCGTCGTCATCTCCGCCGTCACCCACCGGCATACCACGCTCGACCAGCTGCTCCAGCGGCTCGCGGAGGTGCCCAAGCTGACGGGTGCGGGGGAGCTGAAGCGGTTGCTCTCGCTCGTCGCGGCGGGATGCCAGAGCCCGCTCGAGCTGTGGGGCGCCCTGCACATCTTCACCGGGCCGGGCATGCCGGAGTTCAAGCGGCAGCATCCGGTCGGCAACTACCTGCTCGATGTCTATGCCGAACGGGAGCGGGTCGCCTTCGAGCTCGATGGGGACGCCTTCCACGCCGGGCCGGTGCAGCGGGAGCGAGACCTGCGCCGGGACGCGGCCCTTGCCGCCCTTGGCATCCAGGTCGTCCGCTTCACCTACACCAGGCTCATGTTCGAGCCCGAGGCGGTGCGGCGGGAGGTGCTGGCGATCCTGGCGGCCGCGGGGCGCCGGCGCGGGTGATCACCGGCGCCGGCGCGGGGTGATCGTTGTGACGCTCACAGTTGATCAGGCCCTCTGAATCACCGCAAGCGTCACAACGATCGTGACGGCCTAAGAGGCAGCTGTCAGGAGGCGAAGGCTTTCACCTCGAGCAGGCCGACCGAGAATCCGGTCGCGCTCTGCAGCAAGACGCGCAGGCGCGTGGTGCTGACACCCGTGAAGGTGACCGTGTTGTATTGGTTGGCCGCTACGGGGTACCCGCTGGAGCCTGGAACGTCCACATAGGCGCTTCCGTTCCACGACTGCAGGCGCCACGAGGCCGGCAGGTCGATGCCCTGGTTGTCATCGAAGAAGTAGACCTGAGCGCGGCTGATCGACTGCGCCGAGGACCACTGGAGCTCGGCCCACTGCTCGCCCTGCTGGTTCCAGGTGCCCCAACGGTTTCCCTGGTTGGGCGCGCCGAAGTTGGAGCTGGTCGGCTCGTCGCCGTTGTTGATGGCCGCGCAGCTCTCCCACGTTGACGTGAACGAGCACACCGCCGTGGCCTGCAAGGCAAGGTTGGGATCCGGCTGTGGCGGGATGCCACCGCGGTTGTAAATCTTGATCTCGGTGAGGCCGGTCTTGGATCCGGAAGCGTTGGTGGCCAAGACTCTCACCCGTTGCGCCGAAACCGGTGTGAAGCTCACCTTGTTGAGGTTGCCGCGCGGCGCGGCCGGGGTCTTCACCTGGTTGGACACGGTGGTCCAGGTCGAGCCGTTGAGGTACTGGATCTGGTACGACGACGGGGCTCGGTAGGTGGCGCTGGCCGGCCGGCTGTCCTTGAAGTAGAGCCAGACCTCGTTGACCGTCCGGGCCGTCCCGAAGTTGACCTCGTACCAGTCCTGGGCGTTGGGTGAGCCGCCCGCCCCCCAGAATGGTTCGTTGATGGGGAATCCGTCGATGGCGGCCCCGGCGCTCGTGCCCGAGCCGTTGAACGACGTCGTCACCGACGAGCCCGTCGCCAGGTTGGCCGGCGGGTTGGCGGCCAGGTCGACGCCGGCCTTGGCGAGAATGTCCGTCATGCGGGCCTCGGTGTGCACAACCTGCGTCGGGGACTGCATGAACGTCGCCGAGGTGCTGAAGTTGACCGTGGCCGAGGTGGTGACCGCGCCCGTGGCCGGGTTGTAGGTCATGGGCACCAGCTGGTTGATGGTCGCGCGGCGGGTGCCGTTGACGAAGATGGAGTACCCCTCAGGCACTCCGGCGTACCACGTCGTCCCGTCACCCGGTTGGTCCCACACGATGCTCAGATCGCTGTTGCGGTACCGCAGGTTGTTGATGACGAAGTGGTTCCACTGGATGTTGATCGGGTTCAGCTCGACCTGGGCGTCGTTGCGCGGCCGCAGGCCGGCCACGTCCTCGATGATGGTCCAGTTGCTGCTGCCGAGGATGTTGTGGTGGATGCCGGAGCGGAAGGTGATGGACGAGCCGTTCCAGTTGGCCCAGAACTCGTTGGCGTCAGGGTACTGCGTGTTGCCGTTGATGTACTGCGCCCAGGCGTTCCAGTAGAGCAGCTTCTTGTACCACTCAGTGTTGATCCACTGGTTGGGGTAGTTGCGAAGCACGCTGGACAATAGTCTGAATTGGACGGTCGAGTTGATGGTGGAGAAGTTGTTGCTGCCCGTGCCCGAGGCCGCCTTGTCCCGCTGGTTCGCCGTGAAGAACGGGAAGATGGGGTACTCGGCCGGGTCGTCGAAGAGCCGCAACGCCTGCTTGTACTGCGTCGTGTTGGGGATGGCCCCGACCGCGAACGGATAGTAGATGTTGATTTCCTTCCACGGGTTGAACGCCCCGTCGGACTCCATCCGGTTCTCGAACAAATTGCGCGAAGGGTTCCACAACACATTGACCAAAGCGTTGCCGATCTGGTCGGCGAGGGTGTTCATCTCGTTGGCCTTGGCCGTGTTGCCGATCGCGGCGTAAGCCTGCGCGGCGGCCCGGGCCCCGCTGTACTGGTACGCGCCCTCACCCCGGTCCATGTTCCCGGCCCGCCAGTGGAACGACACCGCGTCGGCGTCGTTGCCCGTCAAAGCACCCCAGTCGTAGCCGATGATCCGGTTGTTGTTGTGGTCGTAGAAGCTCAGCTGTCCCTTGACATCCTGCTCGGCATACCGCGCCAGGTTGCCCGCGATTCCGGGCTGGCCGCCGTGGATCTGGTAGCTCTTCCACGCCGCTTCCGAGATGTACTGGGTGTAGCTGTTGGACCAGTTCGCCGGGTCGCCCGGGTTGTCGACGAAGCGGGCGTTCTTGGAGATCTGCCCGACCGAAAGCCAGTCCCCGTAACCGTATATCGGGTTGCGGAGATACTTCAGGTCATCGATGTGCATGGGCTGGGTGAGCACGATGGCGTTGTTGTAGCCGAGCACGCCCTCCATGGACGTCGGGAACTGGAAGGTCTGGCCGGGCATGTCCGCGTCGAGGTGGTTGAAGCGCATCAGCCACCAGCGGTAGTAGATCTCCTTCTTGATCGCCGGCTCCGGAACGTCGATGTAGGGGACGTTCTGCGCCCACCAGAGGTTATACGCCCGCACGTGCGTGGCGAACGCCGTGCTCGCCGAGAAGCCGCGGTAGCTGTTGTACTCCGACAGCGATTCGGGGATCTCGGTGGTGGTGAACCCCATCTGCACCTTGACCGTCACCGTCTGGCCGGCGCCGATCGTCACCGAGCGGTCGATCCCGGTGCCGTTGTTGACGAACGAGTCGCCCGACAGCCGGGTACCGATCGTGGTCAGGTTGTTGAACGCGTTGACCGATCCGGTCAGCTCGCCGCCGCTGCCCGACGTCGCGTAGGGCGACGTGGCCCGCAACGTCAAAGTCGTTGAGGCGCCGCCGTTGTTGGTGATGGCCACGTTCGTCACCGCGACATTGTTGTTCGTGATGAACTTGTTGACGGTGGCGGTCAGCGAGCCGCTGGTGTGCACGCTGCGCCAGTGGCTGGGAACCTGCCGGCGTTGAGCCGACTGCTCGGTCCAGGTGCCCGGGGTGATGGCGATGGAGTAGGCGTTCTGGTTGCTGATGCTCTCCCAGTACGCCACTTGCCCACCGAACCCGATCACCGACGCGGTGTGCGTCTTCATGAAAAGCGCCCGACCGCGGCTCATCAGCCAGCTGCCGGCGGGGTCGTTGCCGGTCCGGGCCAGCAGGCGGTCCATCCAGAAGTCGGTGCCGCCGCTCTCGGCGTCGTAGATGGCCTGCATCATGTTGCCCGTGTTGTAGCCCACCGGCGGCGACGGGATGGCCGGCCCGCTGAAGGTCGGGTAACCGATGGTTTGCGCGGCAGGTGCACTGGTGGCGGTGGTGATGGCGGATACCAGCACCACGGTCATCACGAGTGCGAGCCGGCGCGTATGGTTCGGCATCTCTTTGCTCCCTAAGGGAGAAGGGACGGGGAAACACGAACGCCGCGCCCGGCTGTTCGAAATATCGAACGACGTTCGTAAATTTGAATCAGGATAGGGGCGTACAGGACCAACGCACAAGCATCAGCCCTTGAGCGCCCCCGACATGAACCCGCGTACGTAACTGCGTTGCAGGAACAGGAAAAGCAGCACGCACGGCACGGCCATGAACATCACCCCGGCCTCGAGCGCGGCGTAGTCTATAGCGCCGTGCGAGGCGGTGCGCATGTTCACCACCGCCAGTGTCAAGGTGAACTGGTCGGTCGAGTTGAGCAGGATCAGCGGGGCGAAGAACTCGTTCCAGGAGGTGAGGAACGCGAACAGCCCCACGGTGACCAGCCCCGGCCGCACCGCGTGCAGCATCACCCGAAGCAGCACCCCGAAACTGGTGCAGCCGTCGATGAGCGCCGACTCCTCCAGTTCCTTCGGTACCGCTTCGAACGAGTTGCGCATCATGAACAGCGAGAAGGGAAGCTGGAAAATGATGAGCACCATGCTCAGACCCAGCAGTGAGTCCTCCAGCCCGATCCAGCCCAGCAGGACGTAGAGGGCGATGAGGATGGTCGCGTAGGGCACCATCAGAATGGCCAACGTCAACAGGAAAAGCACTTCTTTTCCGTAGAAGTTGAAGCGGCCGAACGCGTACCCCCCGAGAATCGAAATGAACAATGTGCCGCCGACCGTCAGGAGACAGACGACGACACTATTGATCACATGGTACGGCCGTATGCCGTTGTCCGAGGTGAATAGCCGCGCGTAGTTCTCCAACCCGAACCCGCTGCCGGTGGAGAACGAGGCGAACCCGCTCCACAGCAAGGGAAACAGGAACAGGATCGCGAGCGCCGCGGTGGTGGTGTAGTAGGTCAGGCGGCTCACAGTGCCCTCCTCCTCCGCAGCACGCCGAACTGGATAATGTTGAACACGACCAGAACCCCAAGCAGGACAACCGAGATCGCCGCCGCCGACCCGAGGTCGAGGCGGATGAACGCCTCCCGGTAGATCACCATCACGAGCGAGGTGGTGCTGTTGTCCGGCCCGCCGCGGGTGAGGATCCAGAACTGGTCGAAGGCGAGCAGCGACCCGGCGATCATCAGCGTGAGCACGAGCGCGATCGTCGAGCGCATCAGCGGGATGGTGACCCGGCGGAAGATCTGCCACCGGCTCGCCCCGTCGATGCGCGCCGCCTCGTACAACTCGGTCGGGATGGCCTGCAACCCGGTCAGGATGATGAGCATGTTGAACCCGGCGAAGCGCCACAGCACCAACGTGACCGCCGAACCGAGCGCCAGGCCGGGGCTGCCGCTGGTCCAGGAGATGTACTGCTCTGTCTTGAACGGGCCGATCTCCTGCGACAGCATTCCGAGGAACAGCAGCGAGGCGCTGGCGAACCCGACCGAGACCGGCAGGAAGAAGGCGGTGCGGAAGAAGCCCACTCCCCTTCTCTGGTGCTGCACCAGCATCGCCAGTCCAAACGCGACAATGAACAGCAGCACCGTGATGATGACGGTGTACTTGAGCGTGAACCAGATCGCCTGGCCCAGCAGTTCGTTGCCGGGCATGTCGGTGTAGTTGGCCGGCATGTTGAGCTCCGGCTCACCCAGCACGGGCCAGTCGTGCAACGACATCCAGCCCACAAGCAGCAGCGGCACGAGGAAGAACATGCCGGTGACGAGGGCGGTTGGCGCGGCGTACACCGCGCCAACCCAGGAACGACGGACCATGAATCAGCTCTTCTGCAACGAGCTGGTCAGCTTGGCCGCGCCCTCGTCGAGCGTTTTCTTCGCGTCCGGCCCGAACAGCGCGCCGCGGAAAGTCGCGATCCACGGGCTCTGCGGGTCGTTGTAGGTGGCGTTGAAGTTCTTGGCATACGGGGTCCGGCCCTTGGCCACCAGGTTGTTGATCGCCACGATGCGCGGGTCGGCCGAGGAGTACTTGTTGGCCGCCAGGTCGGTGCGGAAGGGTACACCTTTGTTCTTGGCGACGACCTCGACCTGAGCCTCGTCGGACATGGTCCAGGACAGGAAGTCCCATGCCTGCGCGGCCTTCGAGCTCGTGACCCCGATACCCATGGAGTCGCCGCCGATGAAGGTGGACTCGCCACCGTTCATGCCCGTAATCGGCGCGACACCCATCTTGACGCCCTTCGCCTCGATCAATCCAAGCCAGACCGAAGGACCGGGCGCGATGCCTATCTTGCCGCCTTGCAACGCGCCCAGCCACGTCGGGCCGGCCTCGTCCTTGGCGGCGGGCGCGGCGACGCCCTCCTCGTAAAGCCTGCGGTACAAGGCGAAGACGTCCGCCATCTCCTTGCCGTTCACGGTGCTTGAAGTGCCCTGGGCGTTCATGACCTCGCCCCCGGACGCCCAGACCGACGGCCAGAGGGTGAAGACGTTGCAACCGCCGCAGTTGCCGCCGAAATAGGTGCCATTGATATCGCCGCCCAGCTTGTCAATCTTGCGGGCGTGCTCGGCGAACTCGGTCAGGTTCTTCGGTGGCTTGGCCGGGTCCAGGCCGGCCCTGGTGTAAAGGTCGACGTTGTACAGCATCACCGACATGTCGATGGTGTGCGGTACCGCGTAGTTCTTCTCCTTCCACACCGCGTTGCGCAGGTGCGCCTGGGCGAGCTTGTCCTTGAAGGGCAAGGCGTTCACCCGGTTGGTGATGTCCAGCCACAGCCCCTCGGACGCGTACTGCGGTGCGAAGACGACGTCGGACGCGAACAGGTCGGGCAGGGCCTTGGCGCCGGCCGCGCTGGCCAGTTTCGCCGGGTACTCCTCATTGGGGTACGCGGTCACCTGAACCTTGTTCTTGTGCGAGGCGTTGTATGCCTCGGCGAAAGCCTTCGACACAGCCTCGGTGCCAGCGCGGGTCCACAACGTCAAGCTGGCGCCGTCGTCGAGCGCCAGAGCCGTTGGCGTATCCTTCTTGTCCTCGCCGCACGCTGCCATTCCGAGGACCAGAGCGCCGGCGGCCAGCACAGCCACCGTCGCCCGCACAGGCGAAAAACCTAGCACGAAGCTCCTCCTTCTTATTCTCTTATCTGTCCGGATCGGACGGAGGCATCCGTTACAGCAGCGAGGAATTGATGTCGCGCGCCCGATCCGTGAAACCGATGTGTGGGAGCGTGCCACTTATCAGTTCTATCGGCAAGACTTATCTGATACGTTCGGCCGCATGGAGCGGGCGCATGAGTAGAGAGGTCATCGCCACCGTCACGAGCCAAGTGGTGGACAAATTGGAGCATCTGGTGTTGACGGAGCTCGAGCCGGGCGCCGACCTGCCGGGTGAGTCCGAGCTGGCCACTCAGTTCGGTGTGAGCCGCCTGACGGTGCGCGAGGCGATCAAAGCCCTGCAAGCCCGCGGCCTGGTGGAGATCCGTCGCGGCCGCCGTCCCGCCGTCGCCTTCCCCAACGCACGGCCCATCGGCGACTTCTTCACCACCGTGATCCGGCGCGATCCACGCCAGCTGCTCGACCTGATCGAGGTACGGCTCGGGCTCGAGGTCCACATCGCCAGCCTCGCCGCCTCGCGTGCCACCCGCTCCGGCATCGCCGCCCTGGAGTTGGCCATGGAAGCCATGCGGCGCAAGGGTTCCGAGTCCGACCCCGACGCCATCCACGCCGACGACATCCAGTTCCACCAGGCACTGGCGGCGGCCAGCGGCAACCAACTGCTGTCGTTTCTCATTGAGGCGATGGAGGATCCGCTGCACGCCAGCCGCGTGCGCAGCCTTCGCGGTCACCTCAGCCGCGGCGGCACCGTCGCCGACGTGATCGAGCAACACGCCCGCATCCTGGCGCGGGTCAAGGCACGCGACCCTCGGGGCGCCGCCGCGGCCATGCGCGAACATCTATCCCAAACCGCCCGCGACCTGAGGGCGGCATTCGCGATGGAGACCAAGTGAAAATTCAAGAGATTAAGACCTTTGCCGTGGGTACCCCATGGCGCGAGCTCGTCTTCGTCGAGTTGACGACCGACACCGGACTGACCGGTCTGGGCGAGGCCCGCATGCTCAACAAAATGGACACCCTGCTGGCCTGCCTGCACGAACTGGGCGGACGGTATCTGATAGGTGCCGACCCGTTCGACGTGGAGCGGTTGGCCTGGCGCTTTCACTGGGAGGACTACGGGCGCGCCGGCGAGGTGACCCAGACCGCGCTCGCCTGCTTCGACCAGGCCTGCTGGGACCTCATGGGCCAGGAGCTGGGCCAGCCCGTGTGGCGCCTGCTCGGCGGCGCCTTCCGCGAGCGGGTGCCGGCCTACGCCAACGGCTGGTACCAAGGAGAGCGCACCCCCTCCTCATACGCCGCGCTCGCCAAGACGGTGGTGGAGTTCGGTTACCGCGCTTTCAAGATCGACCCGTTCGGCGGCGCCACCGCCGAGCTCAGCCCGGCCCAGCTCGAGACCGCCGTGTCCATCATCGCCGCGATCCGGGAAACCGTTGGCCCGTCCATCGGCCTCATGCTCGAGATGCACGGCCGGTTCACCGCCGCCACGGCCCTCAAGGTCGCCGACGCGGTCGCCCCCTACCGTCCTGAGTGGATAGAGGAGCCGGTACCTCCCTACTACCCGGCTGCCTTCCGCCAGATCCGCGCGGGGACCAACCTTCCCATCGCCACCGGCGAGCGCATCCACGTGCTGCCCGAGTTCCGCGAGCACTTCGAGGACGGCACCATCGACGTCGTGCAGGCCGACCTGACCCACTTCGGGGGCCTGACCGCCATCCGCAAGCTCGCCGCGTGGGCCGACGCCTACGGCGTGCTCATGGCCCCGCACAACGTCTGCGGGCCGGTGGGGACAGCGGCCAACCTGCACTTCGGCGTTGTCTGCCCCAACTACAAGGTGCTTGAGCACTTCAACGACTTCGCCGATCCGTGGGTCCACGATCTGGTCACCGGCTCGCCCCGCATCGACCCCGAGGACGGCTGCTTCGCGCTGCCCACCGAGCCCGGCCTCGGCGTCAAGCTCAACCACGAGGCGATCGCCGCCCACCCGCGCACCAACGTCCACTTCAACCTGATGGCCGAAGGCTGGGAAACCCGCCACTAAGCCCCGATTCGCTACAAGCCGGGCCGGCCGCACTGCCCGCGGCCGGCCCGGCTCACTCGATGAGATGTTATGCATACGTTATACGGACGTCACACGCAGATCGCGCAGAACCATTGGCGGACACGGACGTTGCCGAAGCCGCCGTTGTCACCGATGTTGGGGTCGTTGAACCTGAAGGTCAGGAACGCCGACGGATTCTCATCCGTGATCGGCGTCGTCCGAACGTACCGGATGCAGCCGCTGTCACGGCCGACCGGGAACCACTCGTTGGTGCGGAAGCGCACCCGGCCGATGAAGACCTCGCCCTTGTCCACCTTGGCCAGCAGCATGTACTGGTTGACCCCCGGCTTGGGCCAGTCGGATCCGGCCGGCGTGGCGTCCCCGCCGACATCTTTCCGGGTCGACCAGTAATCGATGGTGATGTAGCCGAACGCCGTGATCCGGAACGCGTCGTTGTGGAACATGGCGTCGGGCAGGTCGAAGCGAGTGTGGTTGTTGCCGCCCGCCGCGAACGTCCCGCTGTTGAAGCTCTCGGTGCCCCCGGCGGCGCAGTTGTTCAGCGCCGTGAAATCGTCGACGGCGTGCGCCGCCCCGGCCGGCACCAGGATCAGGCTCGCGGAGGTCACCAGCGTCGTGGCACCGATGAGCAGATTTCGGACCATTGACATGATTGGATCCGTTCTACGCTGAGGGTTGATGTCCCTCCCAGCGTCGGCGCGCTACGGGGCCGGCGAACTTCCGGCGAATGATCTGCGTACCGATTGCGAAGATCACATTAACGCCCGCATGGAAATACTGTCGTAACAGTCGCTTAATACCGGGGACTCAAGCCGTTCGAAATTTCCCTTCAGGACATTCCCAGTTTGGGCCCTCGGTTTGCTCACGCGGACGATCGAAATTAATGTACCTCATTGCGTGAATATTCATCCCGGTAGCCCGGGATTCTGGCATGTCAGGTTGCGAGCCTGGGGGTCACCGCATTGAGCAACATTAATTCCTGCCACCAGCCCGGTTGGCCGGCATGAGAATAGCTAAGAAGTTACTGGTGCTTGTCACCGTGCCGCTCGTCGCCGTGGCGGCCTTCGCCGCCGTCGCGGTGACCGTGAGCAGCGGGCAGGCACTTCAGGCGGAGCGGTTACGGCTCCTGGTGATCGCCGGCGGAGAGGCCGGCGAGCTGGCGCACCGGCTTCAGGCCGAACGGGTCGCGGCGGTCGACGCCCTGGTGGCCCGGCCCAGCGGCGCGGTCGACCGGTATCTGGCGACCGCGACCACCACCGACGAGGCGGTCGGTGCGTTCCGGCGGGCCAAGGCCAAACTGCAGGCGCTCCCGGAGAGCGTGGCGCACCTGCTGGACCGGGTCGAGCGGCAGCTGAGCCAGATGGAGGCGCTGCGGCAGAGGGTGGTCACGGGCAAGGGCTCGGCATCCTCGTCGGTGTTCGCCTACCGGATCCTCATCGCCGACCTCGTCTCCTACCGGGAGTCGATGGCCCAGGCTGGTCAAGCGCCGGCGGACATCGGTGACCAGCTGCGAGCCGCGGCGGCACTTTCCAGAGCGGCCGAGTTCGTCGGCCTGCAACAGGTCGCCGCGCTGCGGGCGGCCGAGGCGGGACAGCTGACCCCGGCGGCGGCACAGGAGTTCACCGCCGCGCGGACGGGTTACGCCGACGCGGAGCTCACGTTCGGCGCCCTGGCCACGCCGCAGTGGCGGCAGTGGCTAGAACAGGCATTGACCGGTAGCGATATGGTGGCCGCGCAGCGGTCGGAGGACAACGTCGCCCGCCTGCAGCCCGGCGACCGCGTCGAGATCGACAACTCGCAGTGGAACACCTCCACCACCAACCGGCTCCGGCGGCTGCGCGATGTCGAGCAGCGCATCGACGCCGAGATCACCAACGCGGTGACCCGGTTGCGCAACGACCAGGTGCTGCTCGCCGCGATCCAGTCCGGTGCCGTCGTCGCCACGGTGATCGTGCTGCTGACCCTGGCGGTCTGGCTGGGGCGGCCCATGATTCGAGGGCTGCGCCAGCTGCGGGACACCGCGCACCAGGTCGCCTACTTCCAGCTTCCGGCGGCGGTCGAGAAGCTGCGTGACGAGACCAACCTGGGCGAGATGTCGCCCCGGCAGTTCGCCGACAACCTCTCGCCGCCGGTTCCGGTACGCGGCCGGGACGAGCTGTCCGAGGTCGGTTCGGCGTTCAACTCGGTGCACCGCGCGGCCGTCCGGGTGGCGGCCGAGCAGGCGATGATGCGGGTCGGCATCGCGGCCATGCTGGTCAACCTCGCCCGGCGGGGCATGGGCCTGGCCGACCGCCTGACCGCCGAGCTCGACCAGGTGGAGCGCGACGAGCGCGACCCCGACCGGCTCGCGGCGCTGTTCCGCCTCGACCTGCTGACCACATTGCTGCGACGCACCAACCACAGCCTGCTCGTGCTGGGCGGCGACCAGTCGGCCAGGGCCCGCTCCTCCGACGAACCGCTGTCCACCGTGATCCGTGCGGCCCAAGGGCAGATCGAGCAGTACGACCGCGTGGAGCTGGCCGCGATCGACGATGTCATGATCCGCGCCAAGGCGGTCGACGACTTGGCCAAGCTGATGGCCGAGCTGATGGACAACGCCTGCCGCTACGCCCCGCCGCTACGGGCGCATGACGGCCTGCCCCGCCCCGACGTCGTCGTGTTCGCCCGGCTGCTGGGCGACCGGGTGAACATCCAGGTGATCGACGAAGGCGTGGGCATCGAGCCGGAGCGCATGCAGGAGTTCAACCGGCGCATGGCCGGACGTCCCCTGCTCGACCTGACCGCCGTCCGCGCCATGGGACTGACCGTGGTCGCCGAGCTGGCGGCGCGCCACGGCATCGGCGTGCACCTGCGCCCCGGATCGATGCGCGGCACGGTCGCCGAGATCACGCTCCGGGATGACCTGTTCGTGCAGGGAATGCCGTCCGTCGCGCTGGTCGGCAGCAGCGGGGCCGGCACGGTCGCGGTGACCAAGACGGTCTTCCGGCGGACAGCGACCGCCGCTCCACCGGCACCGCTGTTCCGGGCCAAGCCCGCGCAGATCGCCGCACAGGAAGCGACGCAGACCGCACCGCATTATGGTTCGCAGTTCGGTTCACAATTCGGTTCGCAGCCTGGTTCGCAGTTCGGTGCGCAGCCCGTCCAGTACAGCGCCCCGCAGGTCGCCTCGCACCGATCCGCGGACGAGCCGGACGGCAGGCCCCCGGGCATCAACGGGGTGCCGGCCATCGACGACACTCTAGAGTTGCCCATCTTCCGGCAGGTTGCCTCGAAGTGGTTCACCCGGCCCGACACCGTCCCGGAAACCCTTGAGGGACCGGAGCAGCCGCGCGTCGCGGTCTCCTGGGAGAGCCCGGCCGACCTCGGCTGGGAGGCGGCCAGGAAGGCGGCCGAGCCAAGCGACGGCGGCACCACGTCAGTCGGCCTGCCCAAGCGGGTTCCAAAGGCTCACCTCGTGCCCGGCTCGGTGGAGGAACAGGATCCGGTGTTGGAACGGCCAAGGCCGACCGACTACCGCGACCCGACTGCCGCTGGGGCGACGCTGGCGGCCTATGCCCGCGGGCTCACCCGCAGCCGCCTAGGCCGGTCCCAAGCGCCTTCCATCGCTGTCGACGACAACCAAGGAGCATCCGCGTGACCAGTACCGACCCCCAGCTCGACTTCCTGCTCGATGACTTCGTCAACCGTGTGCCCAATGTAGCCAACATAATCGCCGTCTCGTCCGATGGGTTGTTGATCGCGCGTAACTCCGGTCTGCCCAGGGATTCGGCGGACCCGTTGGCTGCGGTCGCATCCGGTCTGGGGAGCTTGCTGCGCGGCGCGGCTCAGCATCTGCAGGCCGGCACGGTGGTTTCGAACCTCACCGAGCTGGAAGGCGGGCTGATGTTCACCATGTCCGTGTCGTCGGGCGCGTCCCTGCTGGCACTGGCCTCGCACGAGTGCGACATCGGCCAGGTCGCGCACGAGCTGGCGGAGCTCATCAACAAGGTAGGCCCCGCCCTGTCGCCGCTGCAACGCTTTGACCGGGCCGTCGTGCAGGCCGGAAGCCATTAGAAAGCGAGTCTGGAAGCCGTGTCACCCGCAACACGAAAAGTCACCTCAGAGGGCAGCAAGATCCCAATAAAGATCGTGATATCGGGAGGGTTCGGTGTCGGCAAGACCACGATGGTCGGTGCCGTCTCCGAGATCGATCCGGTCGTCACCGAAGGGACGATGACCTCGATAAGCCACGGTGTCGACGACACCAGCCTGATCCCCCACAAGGTGGCCACCACGGTCGCCATGGACTTCGGGCGCATCACGATCGACGAGGAGCTCGTGCTCTACCTGTTCGGAACCCCTGGGCAGCAACGGTTCTGGTTCATGTGGGACACGATCTGCCATGGCGCCCTGGGCGCCATCGTCCTGGCCGACGTGCGGCGCCTGGGGGACGCCTTCGGCCCGATCGACTACTTCGAGGAGGCCAAACTGCCGTTCGTCGTGGTGGTCAACCAATTCGACGGCGCCCCCGCCTACCCCGCCGAGGCCCTGCGAGAAGCGCTCTCCGTTCCCGAAGGGGTGCCGATGCTGTCATGCGACGCCCGGCACCGTGAGGGCTCCAAACAGGTCCTGATCGCGCTCGTCGAGTACATCCTTGCCCAGCGGCGCAACGGAACCCCCGTCCCGCACGCCATAACCACCTCCTAACCATCCCCCGACAAATTTTTCAAATCGTTACCCCACAACCCAATATCACCTAGGAGCAATAGATGAATCCGCGAAGCATCTATCAGCCTCTGGCCGCCCTCTGCGTCCTGGCTCTCGCCGCCGCCGGCTGCAACAGCAGCCCCGGCCAAGCCGAGCAACCCGCCATAGTGAAGATCGGCTTCGTCTCCTCGCTGTCCGGGACGTACCAGGCTGTCGGCGAGGACATGCGCGATGGCTTCAAGCTCTATCTGGATACCCACAATGGACAGTTCGGCGGCCGCAAGGTCGAGTTCATCACCGCCGATGAGGGCGACGGCCCGGCAACGGCTCTCCCGGCCGCCACACGGCTTATTAAGCAAGAGAAGGTAGCGGCGCTGGTGGGTATCGTCGCCGGCGGTTCGTACGCCGCCATCGCACCGGTCGCCATCGAGAACAAGATCCCGCTTGTGGGCTCGAACGGGCGCCCGGCGGTCAAGGACACCACCTGGCTGTGGCACACCTCGTTCCTGTCCGACGAGCCGGGAGCGGCGATCGCCCCCTATGTCAAGGAGCACGTGGACGGTTCGGTGTGGGCGATCGGCCCGGACTACCAGGGCGGCTATGACGAGCTGCGCGGGTTCACCGACACCTTCACCAAGCTGGGCGGCAAGCTGGCCAACCCGGACGGCAAGACCACCTGGACGCCGTTCCCCACCACCACCAACTTCCTGCCCTACTTCGCCCAGATCAAGAACTCCGACGCCAAGGCCGTCTACACGTTCTACGCGGGCAAGGCCGCGATCGACTTCGTGACCCAGTACAAGCAGTCGGACATCAAAGACCTTCCGCTGTACTGCGCGTTCCTGACCGAGGGCACGGTGCTCAACGCCGAGGGACCGGCCGCCGAGGGCATCTGGAACGTGCTGAACTACAGCCCGGACCTGGACAACCCGGCCAACCGCGCCTTCGTCGCCGAGTGGTCGCAGCGCCAGCAGAAGATCCCCACCACCTACGCGATGGCGAGCTACGACGCGGCGGCCGTGCTGGACCGCGCCATCGGTAAGATCAACGGCGAGGTGACCCCGGAGAAGATCAACGCCGCGATCGGTGAGATCGGGCAGATCGACAGCCCGCGCGGCGCTTGGCAGTTCAGCACCACCAGCCACGCTCCGATCCAGCGGTGGTACCTGCGGGTGGTCAAGCGCGACGGCGGGCAGCTGTCCAACCGGGTGGTGCAGACCCTGACCACCCTCGGCGGCTAGCAACCCCGCGACCATGGACGCCTACCTGATCCCGGTCGTCGACGGGTTCGCCTACGGGTTGCTTTTGTACGTCGTCGCCGCGGGCTTGACGCTCGCGTTCGGGGTGGCCGATGTGCTGAACCTTGCTCACGGCACCCTGTATGCGATCGGGGCGTACACCGCCGCCGTGCTCGGCGACGGAACCTGGACGAGCCTCGCTCTGGCGGCCGGGATCGGGACGGTGTCCGCGGCGGCGGGCGGCGCTTTGGTGTCGGCCGCGCTCATCCCGCTGGGCGATCGGGGGCACCTCGCCCAGGCGCTGCTGACCTTCGGCATCTCGCTGGCCGGCGGCGCCCTTCTGGTTCTCGCCTTCGGCGCGAACGACCTGCGGCCGGTCATACCGTCCACATTAGACACATCGGTGTTCATCGCCGGGCACCGCTACCCCGCCTATCGCCTGGCGTTCCTGGGGATAGCGACGCTGCTGGCGATCACCGCGTGGCTCGTCATCACCCGCACCCGGCTTGGAGCCCGGGTACGGGCGATGGTCGACGACCGAGACATGCTCGCGTGCCTGGGCAAAAGCCCCCGCCTGCTGCTCACGGGGGTGCTCGCCGCGGGCGGGGCGCTGGCCGGGCTGGCCGGCGTCCTCGGCGCCCCGATCATCGGGCCGGGACCGCGAACCGCGGACGCCGTGCTGTTGCTGTCCCTGGTGATCGTGGTGCTCGGGCGGCTGGGTTCGCTGGGCGGGGCGTTCCTCGCGGCGATCGCCGTCGGGCAGGTGCAGAGCCTGGGCGTCGCCATCGCCCCGAACTGGGCTCCCTACATGCTTTTCGCCGCCATGGCCATCGTGCTCGTGGCGCGCCGCCCGGTCCTGGTAGGCCGGCGATGAGAAGAACATTTACAACCGTCTTCGTGACCCTCGGCGCCGCCGTGTTCATTCTGGCGCCGTGGCTCGTGGACGATTACACGCTCGGGACCGTCTCGCGCATGTTGAGCCTGGGCCTGCTGGCCGTGAGCGTGGCCGTCCTGACCGGCTGGGCCGGCCTGCCCACGCTCGGCCAGACCGCCCCGTACGCGGTCGGCGCCTACGCCGCGGCCACGTTGGCCCGCAACGGCTTCACCGTCGGGCCGGTCCAGATCGTCGTCGCGGCCCTGGCCGCCGCGGCGTTCTCGGCCGTGGTCGGGGTGGCCGTGGTGCGGACCCGCGGCGTGGTCTTCCTCATGGCGACGCTCGCGGTCGGGGAACTCGCGGCCGCGGCGGCCGCCCGGTGGAAGGCGGTCACCGGCGGCACCGACGGGCTCGCCGCGATCCCGGCCGCGCAACCGTTCTGGGGCCTCGAACCGATGATCGAAGACTCTCTCGTCTACGCCTATGTCCTGGCCACCGCGGCGATCGTGACCGTCGTGGTCGTCCTGGCGTTGCGTTATTCGCGCGCGGGCCTGCTGCTTACCGCCTCGCGGGACAACGAGCCCCGGATGCGAGCCAGCGGGCACCCGGTCGCCGGCTACCTGTACGGCGCCTACGTGCTCGCCGGGGCGATCGCGGGCGTGGGCGGAGCACTTCTGGTCACCGGCCAGCGCTACATCTCGCCCCAGGACATCGGCTTCGAGATCTCGGCGCTGGTGTTGCTGGCCGTCACCATCGCCGGGACCAGATCGCTCACCGGCGCCATCGCGGCGGTCGCCGTCGTTGTCGCGGTCCGGGAATGGGCCGCCGCCACGGTTCCCGGCCACGGGCCGCTGTTGCTGGGTCTGCTGTTCATCGCGTCCGTCTACCTGCTGGCCAACGGCCGGCTCACCTGGGTCAGGATCGGCCTGGGGAGGGCGGGCATCGGCCGGGTCAAGAGCGTGCTCGGGAAGGCGGGACCGGTATGACCGAAATCCTTGCGGCTCTGGGGGTAAGCCGCCGCTTCCGGACCACGCTCGCGGTCGACCGGGTGGATTTCGCCCTCGGAGCGGGCGCCCGGCACGCCGTGATCGGGCCCAACGGCGCGGGCAAGAGCACGTTGCTCAACCTGCTCACCGGAACACTCCGCCCCAACACGGGGCAGGTCCAGCTGGACGGGCGGGACATCACCGGGAGGTCGCCGGCCGGGCGGGCCCGCCTGGGGCTCGCGCGCACCTTCCAGACTCCGGCCGTCTTCGACTCACTATCCACTTTGGACAACATGCTCGCGGCCGCGTGGCGCGGCAATCGAGCCCGGTCGCGCGAGGCCAGGGTGGGCCTTGACGCCATCGGCCTTGGCGGGCACACCCGCCACCTCGCCGGCGCGCTCAGCCACGGGCAGCGGCGCCTGCTGGAGATCGCCATGGCCCTGGCGGGCAGCCCGCGCGTGCTGCTGCTCGACGAGCCGGCCGCCGGGCTCGGCGACACCGACCTGGAACGCCTCGTCACCTGCTTACGCGGACTGCCGGACCGCATCGCCGTCCTGCTCGTTGAGCACAACCAGGACGTGGTCACCGCGATCGCGCACCGGGTCACGGTGCTCCACCAAGGACGGATCCTGGCCAGCGGTACCCCCGAAGAAATCAAAAACCATCCAGAAGTGGCCGACATCTATCTCGGGAAGGAGGCGATGACGCCCAATGCTGCGACTTGAAGACGTCAGCGCCGGCCATGCCGGCGGCACTCACCTGCACGAGATCAGCCTTTCCCTGCGGGCCGGTTCGATCCACGCCGTCCTCGGGCACAACGGCGCCGGGAAGTCCACGCTGCTGCACACCATCGCCGGGCTCATCCGGCCACGGACCGGACGGATCCTGGTCAACGGACGGGATCTGACCCACCTGCCGGCGCACCGGCGTTGCCGGGCCGGCATAGGCTATGTCCCCCAAGGCGCCCGCGTGTTCGCCTCGCTGAGCGTCGGCGAGCACCTGGCGATCGCCCATCGCAGCAACGGTTCCGACCGTCCGGAGTGGACCCGGTCCACCGTCCTCGACCTGCTGCCGCAGCTGGGCGCGCGGCTGCGCCACCGCGGTGGGCAGCTGTCCGGCGGGGAGAAGCAGATGCTGGCGATCGCCCGGGCGCTGCTGGCCCAGCCGCACCTGCTGCTGCTCGATGAACCGACCGAGGGCCTGGCCCCGGCGGTCGTGGACGAGATTCACAAGACGATCACCGCCTTGGCCGGTGAGGGGATCGCCATCCTGCTGGCCACGCCCCATCCGGACCTCGCCCACACCTTCGCCCATCACGTCAGCCTGCTGACCACCGGGCGCCTCACCCAAACACCCGGCCTAATAGAGACAAGGATAAGTGTGTAGGTATGTCGATCTCCGGGAGCAGGGTGGCCATCGTCGGGGGCAGCATCGCCGGCTGCGCGGCAGCCATCGCCCTGTCACGCGTGGGCTGTGAAGTGGTGGTCTACGAACGCAGCCGAGGCGATCTGCTCGGCCGGGGAATGGGCATCGGCATCCCGCCCACGGCCTTCGAGGAACTCGTGGCCGAGGGCTACCTCGACCGCCAGCTGCCCGGCTACCGCAACGACCAACGCGTGTGGCTGACCAACGGGCCGGACATGGGCCGCATCCGCTGGCGGCAACCGTTTCCGGCCCTGTTCACCAGCTGGGGCGTGGTGTGGCGGGCGTTGCGTTCCCGGGTCCCCGAGGGGACATATCGCTTGTCCGCCTCGGTCACCCGGATCGAACCCGACGCCAACGGCGTCCTGGTCGCCACCGAGGACGGCTGGCCCGAACGCTTCGACGCGGTCGTCGGCGCCGACGGATACCGTTCGCTGGCAAGGGGTCTGGTCGACGCCGGAGCGCAGCCGAGCTACGCCGGTTACATCGTGTGGCGCGGCAACAGCCCGCTTGACGCCACGGACGCGCTGGACGAACCCGGGATGATCACGGCGTGCTACCCGGGCGGGCACGCCGTCTTCTACCCGATGGTCGGGGTGAACGGCGACGCCCGGGTCAACTGGGTGATCTACGGGCCGGTCCGGGATCGCTACGGGTTCGACGACCCCCGGTCGCTGCCGCCCGGCGCCGTACCCGCCGAGCTGCTCGACGCGATGGAGCTGACGGTCAAGGAGCACCTGCCGCCGCGCCTGGCCGCGATCGTCCGGGCGACCGCCGGCGAGGACATCTCGATCCAGCCGCTTTACGACTGCATCAGCGACACCTACGTCTCCGGCCGGATGCTGCTGGCCGGGGACGCCGGGACGGTGGTGCGCCCGCACACCGGCGGCGGGGCGATGAAGGCGATGCAGGATTGCCTTGCGCTGCAACGGGCCGGCGCGCGCTTCGACAGCTGGACGGAGGTGCTGTCCGGCTACGACGAACAGCGCCGTCCGGCCTGCAACGCGCTTGTCGAGCTGGGCCAGCGGCTGGGCCGCCCGCTGGTGACCCACTCACCGGATTGGGAAACCATGGAGGCGGACGATTTCCAGGCCTGGTTGGCCGCCACGCAGGCGGGCACGCGAAACCCCTACGATCCATGATCGTGTGATCTAGCATTTTCCGGCATAATGCGGCCTCAAGTCGTTGGGAGGCAGCATTTTCCCCGAAAATGCTGGATCACAAGCTCAGGATGCTAAGGGGCTACAAGCGCCAGGCCGGGGGCGCCGGGGCCGGAGCAGACGGCCTGGGAACCGCTGCGCGCCAACAAGTCCAGACCGACACGGGCGCGGCGGACCCGCTCGCGGGAGAGCTCGACCGTGGTGGCGTCGAGGTGGCCGCCGGCCGGATAGACGTCGGGGGCGTTGCGCAGGCCGAACTTGGCGTAGACCGGCGAGGCGATGATGATCAGCCGGGGCAGCTCGTAGTGGCGTACGAAACCGCCAAGGTTGTCGGGGGACTCGACATAGACGTCGAGGGGAACGTCCACTGTGGAGCGTATCGCGCTGATCTGGGCCAGCGTGAGATCCGTGGGCAGGTTGATGGTGCTGGCGCCCAGGCGCTCCAGCACCTTGGCCGCGGCCGGGTTGGCGGCGGGCAGCGTCACCGACACCTTGGCCTGCATGTCCGCGGGCAGGGAGCCGCCCGCCTTCAGCTGGCCGAAGACCGAGAGCACCCCGAGGTCCGAGACGAGCACACTGCGCACACCCAGATCGGCGGCGCGGCGGATCTCGTCGATGACGGCGACGAACTGGTCCTGGCCGCGGGCGGAGGGCGCGAGAAAGCTGCCGCCCGGGGTGCGAGCCATGGCACTGGCGTCCCAGCCCGCGCAGGGCCGGGCGAACAGGCTCAGCTCGATGTCGGCGGCGCCGGCCAGCGACACCATCTCCTTGATCTCGCCGTCGGTGAGCAGGCCGACACCCGAACCCTGCGAGACGCGTGCCACCGGGACGTCCCAGCGGCGGGCCTCCTCCAGCACGGCGTCGAGGCAGCGAGGCCCCTCGACGCTGGGAATCTCGACCCTGTACTCTCCGCCATCGGGGAATCGCGCCGAGGAAGCGGGCAGGCCGTGACCGTCACCGGTGGGCAGCCCTAAGCCCGCCAACAGCTCTTGAGTGTGACTCTCGCTTCCCATGCCGCCCCGGGTTCGGTATAACAGACTCAGTTCGGTACTTCGGCCAGGCAAAGTGTGCCTGAAAGCTTGTGGAGGCGTCAATGGGCCGGGCAGTCCCAGCGGTCAGCCGCGCACTGGACATACTGGAGTTATTTCTTGACAAGCCAGCGCTCAGCGCGCCGCAGATCACCGAGAAACTCGATCTGCCCCGCACGACGGTGCACGAGCTGGTCACCACATTAGTCGATCGCGGCTATCTGGAGGCGGTGCACGGCGCACCTACCCGGTTTCGCCTGGGAATGCGCCTCTTCCAGCTCGGCAGCCAGTTCGCCGACCGGCTCGACCTGGTGCGCGAGGCGCAGGACGCGGCGGGCAAGGTCGCGGCCTCGTGCGACGAGACCGTGCACGTGGCGGTCCTCGACGGCACCAACGTTGTCTACATCGCCAAGGTGGACAGCACCCACCCGGTGCGCATGGTGTCGGCGGTCGGGCGGCGGCTGCCCGCGCACTGCACCGCCGTCGGCAAGATGCTCCTGTCCGGCCTGGGCGAGGAGGCGCTCGACGCCCGGTACCCCCGCAGCCAGAACCTGACCGCGATGACACCGCGCAGCGTCGTCTCCCCTACCAAGCTGCGCGCCCAGCTCGCCGAGATCCACGACACCGGCATCGCCTTCGACGACTGCGAGTCGAACGAGGCGGTGCGTTGCGTGGCGGCCGGGGTCTATGACCACACCGGCCGGATGGTGGCCGCGATGAGCATCTCCGCGCCCATCATGCGGTGGAACGACGCCAACGCCGCGCAGTGGAGTGAGCTGACAGCCGAAGGGGCGCAATCACTTTCACAACGCCTCGGGCACCGCCGCTAGGGCACGATGACGACTTTGAGCGCGCCGGACTCACGGTCGGACAGCACGTTGAGCGCGTCGTCGAAGTTGCTCAGCGGGAAGGTGTGGGTGATGAGGGCCGACGGGTTGAACAGGCCGTCGGAGTAGAGCGAAACCAGCCACTGCCACGCCGGGCGCGAGGCGGCGAAGATGCCCTGCACGCGCAGGTGCCCCAGCGTGATCAGATCGGGGTCGATGGTGGCCCGGACCGCACCCGAGATCCCAAGCAGGAGAACGGTTCCGGCTCGGCGAGCCAACCGCAGGGCGTGTGCCCCGCCCTCGGGGGAGTTCGTCGCCTCGAGCACCAGGTCGAAGGTACCCTCCAAATGAGACAATGAATCGTCGCGTGACCATATCTCCGTGGCGCCCAGCTCCTGCCCATAGCTCGCGCGCTGCTTGCGCGCACCGATCAGGGCGAGCCGGCTGGGCAGGCTCAAACCCAGCAGCGCCACCGCGAGCAGGCCGAGCGGGCCGTCGCCGACCACGGCCAGTTTCGATCCGGCCGCGGGCATCCCGACCTCGAGCAGGCCGGTGGCCACGCAGGCGGCCGGCTCGATGAGCGCCGCGGCCTCCAGCGGCCGGCCGGGCGGCAGCGGGTGGACCAGGCGGGCCGGGACGACGAGCAGCTCGGCGAGCGCGCCCGGGTGGGTGAAGCCGGTCTCCGCATAGGTGCCGGCGCACAGGTTGACCCGCCCCTCGGCGCAGCGGCGGCACACCCCGCAGGAGCGAACCCCTTCGGCCACAACGGCCACGCCGGGCTCGAGCCCGGCCACCCCGGGACCGCAGCGCACGATGGTGCCGACCCACTCGTGGCCGGGGATCACCGGGTAGCGCACGTACTCGTCGGGGCGGGTGCCCGCGAGAAGCTCCACATCGGATCCGCAGATGCCGACGCAGGCCGGTGCGACAAGCACTTCGCCCAGACCGGGCTCGGGGTCGGGCACCTCGGTCAGCCGGTACCGCCCCGGAGCGCTCACGAGCAGTGCGCGCATATGTCGTGTCCCTTCTTGTTCGGTATTTCGAATTCTGTACTACCCGCCGACTCGCCGGTAGAGTCATAACCGGCGATCCGGGCGGCGCCACCAGAATCCGTTCCTGAAAAGGATGTGGTCTGCCATGCCCTATCGTGCCTGGCTCGCGCGGTCCCTCACCATCTGCCTTATGGTCACGCCGTTCGTCGTGGCCCCGATCGCAGCCCCCACCCCCGCCCTGGCCGCGCCCGTCGTGTTCACCTCCACCGCCGTCAATCGCAACGGCAGCAACTGCATGGAGGTGCCCGACGGCAACGCGAACAACGGCGTGCAGCTGGTCCAGCGGGGATGCGTCTCCGCCGCCCGCCAGAACTTCACGTTCAACCCGGTCGCGGGCACCGCCGATCAGTACACCATTGCCACTCTCACCGCCGGCAAATGCGTCGACATATTCGGGGTGTCGACCGCGGACAACGCCACAGTGATCCAGTGGACCTGCAACGGAGGAAATAATCAAAAATTCCGTCTTGTACCCGTAGCAGTCACCGGGACCGACAAGACCTTCAATCTGCAGGCTGTCCACTCCAACAAGTGCATAGTGCCGGCCGGAGGCGCCTCCACCGTCAACACCGGCCTGGTCCAGTTGCCTTGCAGCACAGCGTCTTCGCGCGTGTGGCGGCTCGCCGGCTTCAACCCGGGCAGCGGCGGCAGCACCTTCCGCAACCCGCTCGACCCCCAGGGAGCCGACCCGTGGCTCACCTTCTACAACGGCTTCTACTACCTGGCCGCGACCACGTGGAACCGCACCATCACCATGCGGCGCTCCTCCACGCTGGGCGGCCTGTGGACCGCGCAGGAGCAGGTGATCTTCAACCTGACCAACCCCAACGGCGCCGGGACCCTGTGGGCACCCGAGTTCCACCTCCTCAACGGGCCCAACGGGCAGCGCTGGTACCTCTACTACACCGCCGGCCGGGAGCCGTTCAACCTTAATTCGCAACGCATTCACGTGCTCGAGAGCGCCGGCCTGGACCCGATGGGACCGTACACGTTCAAGGCCGACATGCTTGACCCGACGCAGGACAACACCTGGGAGCTTGACGGTAGCATCCTGCAGCTCAACGGCCAGCTGTACCTGATGGGCACGTTCTTCAACGGCTCGCAACCCACGTTCATCCGCCCGCTGAGCAACCCGTGGACGGCCAGCGGCACCCGGCGCATCCTGATCCAGCCGACGCTGTCGTGGGAGACGCAGGGCGGCGCGGTCGCCGAGGGCCCGGTGCAGTTGAACCACAACGGAAGGACGTTCGTCGTCTACTCGGCGAGCCACTGCTCCACCCCGAACTACAAGCTGGGCATGATCACCTACAACGGTGGTGACCCGTTGCTGCAGTCGTCGTGGACGAAGTCGCCCAACCCGGTGTTCCAGCGCAACGACGCCAACGGTGTCTTCGGCCCGGGGCACAACGGCTTCTTCAAGTCGCCCGACGGCACCGAGGATTGGATCGTCTACCACGCCAACGCTTCCGCGACCGCCCCTTGCGACGTCAACCGCACCACGCGGGCGCAGAAGTTCACCTGGAACGCCGACGGCACCCCGAACTTCGGTGTCCCGCAAGCCCTCACCACCGTCATGGCCTCACCTTCAGGACAGGTCGGATGAAACGTCTAGCATTGCTCCTCGCGCTGATTCTGGTGCCGCTGCCCTTCGTGGCGGCACCGGCCTCGGCGGCCAACACAGCGTTTGTGATGGCCTACTTCACCGAATCACCCAGCCGGGTCGGCAGCAACTACGGCCTGCACCTGGCCGTCAGCAACGACGGGCTGACCTGGTCACCGCTCAACCAGAACAACCCGGTGGCCACCCCGACCCAGGGGACGCTCGGGTTGCGCGACCCGTACATCCTGCGGCGGCAGGACGGCACCTTCGTCATCCTCGCCACCGACCTCAACGGTACGGACTTCAGCCTGCGCAACCAGTTCATCCATGTGTGGTTCTCCACCGACATGACCAGCTTCACCGGGTACCACCGGCTGAGACTGAACACCCTGCAGAGCCACACCTGGGCGCCGGAGGCGTTCTGGGATCCGGCCCGGGGACAGTACGGAATCATCTACTCGATAAACAATGGCACCCGGGATGTGTTCTTCGTCAACTACACCACCGACTTCCAGACCGTCAGCTCACCGCAGGTCTTCTTCGATCCGGGCTTCAACGTGCTCGACGGCACGGTCTTCAGCGACGGTGGCGTGAACTACCTCTACTACAAGAACCTCGCCAACGGGTTGCTGTTCGGCGCCCGGTCGAACACGCTCAACCCGGGAAGCTTCACCACCTACACGAGCGGGATGATACAGGGCAACGGCATCGAGGCGCCCATCATCGCGAAGGCGTTGACCTCCAACACCTTCTACCTGTGGGGTGACTCCTATTCCCCGGTCAACGGCGAGTTCTACGCCTGGTCGACCGGCAGCATCTCCGGCGGCTCGTGGACCGTGATGAACCAGCGCAACTACGCCCAGCCGCTCAACTCCAAGCACGCCTCGATCGCCCAGATCACCGCGGCCGAGTACAACGCGATGGTGTCGCGCTGGGGGTTGCCGAGCTGGACCAGGCTCAAGTCGTACAACTACCCGGACCGGTACTGGCGGCACAGCAACTTCAACGCCCGCATCGACCCGTACCCATTCGACCCCTACCAGGACCAGCAGTGGGTGATGGTGCCGGGTCTGGCCGACTCCGCCGGGGTCTCCTTGCGCTCGGCCAACTTCCCCGACCGGTACCTGCGCCAGTCGAACTTCGCCCTGCGCATAGATCCCAATGACGGCACGGCGACGTTCCGCGGCGACGCCACCTTCTACCGGGTGGCGGGTCTGGCCGATGCGAGCATGTCCTCGTTCAGGTCGTTCTCCCAGCCGACCCGGTACATCCGCCACTTCAACTTCGCGCTGCGCCTCGACGTGCTCACGTCGGGCTCACCCGCGCTCGACCGGCAGGACGCCACCTTCCGCGTCCAGAACTGAATCCGTGGGCGGCCTGCGCCGCAGTGCTCCAAAGTAGACACCGGCGAGCACGAGCAGGCCGCCCACGACCACGCCCGGCCCGACCTTCTCTTGGTCGAGCCACGCCGACAGGGCCAAGGTGACGAACGGGATCACCACGAACAGGTAGGCGGCCTTCGACGCCGGCCAGCTGCGCAGCACCAATAGGTAGAGCACGAACACACCGATCGAACCGGGTATGACCAGGTAGACCAGGGCAAGCCAGGTCTCGGTGCGCTGCGGCAACGGATGCGCCTGGCGCAGCAGGAACGAGGAGGCCAGCAGCACAGCGGCGCCGATGGCCATGCCGATGGCGTTGGTGGTGACCGGATGCGCCCCGGGCAGCCGGTGCACCAGCACCGCTGTCTGGCCCAGGCACAGGGTGCTGGCCACCGCCGCCAGAATCGCCAGGAGCGGCACGGGCTCGGTCTGCGGTACCCATGCCATGAGCGTGACGCCGGCGAACGCCAGCAACGTGCCCGTCACCGCGGCGAGGCTGAGCTTCTCCTGGCGTTCGAGGACGGCGAGCAGCAGCGTCGTGAGCGGCACCAGCGCCAGCAGGATCTGGCCGAAGCCGGCCCGCATGTGCAGCAAGGCGTAGTAGCCCAAGGCGTACGAGGCGGCGAAGTTGAGCAGTCCGTAGGTGAGCGGCCCGGTCCAGGCCCGGCCTCGCGGCAGCGGCAGCCGCATCACCGCCATCACGATCAATAGCAGGGCGGCGGCCACGCCGAAGCGGACCCCCGCGCCCCACAGCGGCGGCAGTTCACGATTGCTGAACCGGATGCCCACCCCGTTGCCACCGGCGAGCACGGCGCTGGTGAGGAAGCTGAGCAGAGCGGCCCGTCGCCCGATCATGAATTCAGTAATACCATCGGTAGGTATGCGACCCGAGGAGGAGGGGGTGCGAAAGCACCCTGGCCTGGACTACGTGACCAGCGACAGCCCGAGCGGTTACCTCGTCGAGTCGGAGATCGCGATGCTGGGCCGCCTGGCCAGCGGCCCCACCCGGCGGGCGCGGATCTTCGGCCGGATCCTGGCGGGCTCGCTGCTCATCCTGTTCGCCGCGTCGATGCTCGCGTGCTTGTTCCGCGTGTTCATTTAGCACCTGACCCTGTCGCTTGTGGACGGTGACGATACCGGCCAGGGTGTCAGGATGAGGAAAATCATACTCTTCAGTGTTTCGATTTTGGTGGCCGCGCTCGCCCACGCCCCGGCCGCCTTGGCCGTGACCAGATCCGAGGTGGCGGGGCTGTCGCCGACCGCGCCGGCGCTGGTCCTCGGCGGCGAGGGCACGGCCTATGACCCGGCCGGCAACCCTCCCGCCTGGTATGCGATGGCCGAGGCCTATGACACGGGCACGGAAGCCTCTCCGGGCCGGGCGGTCTACGCGGGATTCGTCACTCACTTCGATGGGGACGGCTATTCGGTACCAACGCAAATGGTTTCAAGAAACGGCGGCGGCACATTCCCTCTCACGACTGAGGAGGCCTACGAGGCCAGTGCCCGCCTTGATGACGGCCGGGTGGTGCGCGCCGTCTTAGGCGGGCAGACCTCGGTGAACCCGCAGCAACGCACGATAAAGCTGGCCTACTCGACCGACGACGGTGCCACTTTCCCGCAAGAGATCGACGCCACACTCAACATTGCCCCGCAGACATTCGTCCACTCGACCGCCAATTTCTTCCCCACCTCCATCGTGCAGGTACCCACCGGGCCGCTGCTGATGGCCGGCTACGGCAACCTGCGCGACTCGGCGGGTAACGCGGTCAACACCTCGCTGCTGATGGTGAGCTTCAACGCCGGGCAGTCGTGGACGCTGCGCAGCACCATCGCGCAGGGCACGACCACGCACGGGTTCAACGAGACCGGCATCGTCATCACCGCCAACGGTGACCTGCTGGCGGTCATGCGCACCACCAACTATGACAACCTCTACGAGCGGCGCTCCACCAGCTTCGGCACCAGCTGGACCTCCGGCCCGACCGGCATCCCCGAATTCGCCGCCGGAGCCAACGGCATCAAGCCCTTCGGTCGCATCAACCCGCGGCTCTCCTTGCTGCCCAACGGGATTCTCGCGCTGGTCGCCGGGCGGCCGGACAATCACATCGCGCTTTCCCACGATGGCACCGGAAACGCGTGGAACGTCAAGAAGATGTTCTATGACAACCACTCCGTCGCCGACCCGAACGACCTGAACGAGGGCTCCAGCGGCAACGCCGACTTCGCCTGGACCGAGGCGAACCGGGCCGTGCTGCTCGCCGACACCTGCCACGCCATCACCTACCAGGGTGTGCACTACAACAAGTGCACCTGGCAGACGCCGCCGATGTCCGGCGGCACCACCAACTATCAGATCAAGAAGGTGATGGCCGACGTCCTCACCGCGGGCACCGGCAAGATCGACCTGGCCGGCCAGGTCGCCGCCGGGCGGGTCCAGCTCGGTGGCGACATGAGTTCGGCCGTCGCGGGGCACGCCCGGACGGGCGCGCGCGGCGCGGTCGACGGCAGCAACGAGATGGGGTCCAGCGCCATGCGATCCGGCGGCCCCGGCACGTTCGAGATCGCCCTCGACCGCGCCTATACCTTGACCAGACTGGGTTTGAGCCTGGCCATCGGCGCCACCGAGAGCGCCGTCGTCCAGACCAGAATGACACCGCAAGACCCTTGGACCGACTGGTACACCACCAGCGCCCTGAAATCCTATGCGCTGCAATACCCGTCCGTCCCGGCTCGCCAGGCCCGCCAGGTGCGAGTGCTCGCCGGGACCGCGTCGGCGTGCCCGCCCGGCGTCGCCGCGCCGTGCAGCCTCCTCAACGAGATCGAGCTGCACGCCGGCGACGTCGACTCGTTCGAGAACGATCCGGTGAACGGTATCCCGAGAGGTTATTCGGTCGACTACACCGTCGACGACAACGGCGTTGGGCACCAAGGGGTTTGGGTCAGCCAGACCACCTCGGGCAGCGGCACGAGCCGGGTGTTGCGCATCATCGACGACCACGGCTCGCACCTGCCCGCGGTCCGCCGCGTCGACTCGTCGAGCGCGACCAAGACGCTCGAGTTCCGCTTCCATCCGGACCAGTGGCGCCCGGTGGGGACCGGTGGGACATCGGCGTTCCTGTTCGACATCCTCGCCACGCCGGTCAACGGCCAGCGCCGGGTCGCCTTCCACCTCGCGGTCTGGTTTGACGGCACGATCCGGTACCACAACGGCACGGAATGGCGCGTCATCGGCACCGGACCGGCCCTGAACCCTTCCACCGCATGCACTCCGGCGTGCGTCTGGTCCACCATCCAGGTGCGGGCCACCACCACTTCGGCGACCGTCACGGTCAACGGCGTGGCCACCGGCTCGGCCACCCGTTTCGACGGCGGGACAAGCAACCTGACCGGCCACCAGTTCTCCGCCAGCAGTACTTTGTACCAGGGCGAGTCGTTCGCGGTGGACGACGTCTACTTCACCAGCTGAAACAGTCCGTGGACGAACCAGAGCTGGTGGCCGGCGACGGTCACCAGCCACTGGTGCGGGACGCCGGGGTCTTTCTGAAGCGCCCCAGGAAAATTGGCCACCGCATCGCCCACGACGCACGACCATGGGGCCAGGTCGGCCGGTTTTCCCAGTGCCGGCACGGGACTTCCGGGTGCGCGCACCAGCCAGCCGTGCAGCACCACGTTGCCGGCGCCGACGATCACCTCGTACCGCAGATCCGGCCACAGCGCGGGCAGCTTCCAAGCGCAGGCGGTGACCGTCACGTCGCCGACGCGTTCGGCCCTTTCGGTGTCGAGCGGCCCGAGCACGGCCCGGTAGAGATCCAGCCCGCGCGGGGCGCGACGCGAGTAAAGCATTGTCTGCCAACGGTTGTGGGCCGCCATGTACTCGGCGTGGGACGCCTGCGTCTCGAACCGGGCCGCCTCCACCAGGTGCGGCTGGAAGTCGGCCATGCGCCGCAGCAGCATCAGTTGAAACTCCCGCCTCGCAAACCCTTTCACGAGGCGCGAGCCTAATCCCTACTTCGGGGAAGTAGGGGCATCCCGGCGCGCTGAAGGCCCTACTTCCCCGAAATAGGGCCCAACCGAGCAGCCCGGGCGTTGAGATAGCGCTGCTGCGGCAGGCTGGGAGCTAGATGGGCCGCCGCCTCGTAGGCGCGCCGGGCCGCCGCCAGGTCGCCGGAGCGCTCGAGCAGATGGGCGCGGACCGCCGCGAGCCGGTGGTCGTGGGCGAGGCCACCGTCCGCCTCCAGCTTGCCGACCAGTTCCAACCCGGCCGCCGGGCCGGAGACCATCGCCACCGCGACCGCGTGGTTCAGCCGTACCAGAGGAGTGTTTGAAACCCGCAGCAGCACCTCATAGATCGCCACGATCTGCGGCCAGTCCGTCTCTTGCGCGGAGGCCGCCTCGTCGTGCAGGGCGGCGATCGCCGCCTGGAGCTGATAGGGTCCGGTCGCGCCGCGCGGCAGCGCCGAACTGATGAGCGCCACGCCCTCGGCGATCTGGCCGGCGTCCCACCGGCCGCGGTCCTGCTCGTCCATGGGGATGAGGGAGCCGTCGGGGCCGGTGCGGGCCGCCTTGCGCGCGTCGGTGAGCAGCATGAGCGCCAGCAGGCCGGTCACCTCGGGCTCGGAAGGTAGCAGCTGGTGCACCATCCGGGTCAGCCTGATGGCCTCGGCCGCCAGCTCGTGCCGCTGCAGATTCGGGCCTGACGTGCTCACATAGCCTTCGTTGAATATCAGGTAAAGGACGTGCAAGACGGCGCCAAGGCGGGCCGGGCCGGGCGGGATCGCGAACGGGATGCCGCTGTCCTTGATGGCCTGCTTGGCCCGGGTAATCCGGCGCGCCATCGTCGCCTCCGGCACCAGAAACGCGCGGGCGATCTCGGCGGTGGTCAGGCCGCCCACCGCGCGCAGAGTCAACGCGATCTGCGAGGCCAGGCTGAGCGCCGGATGGCAGCACATGAAAAGCAGGATGAGGCTGTCGTCCTGATCCGAAGCGTCACCGCCCGGGACCAGGACCCGGGCGGCGCGGGCGACCGACTCCTCGCGGCGCTGGCGGGCCAGTTCGCTGCGCAGCAGATCGGTGAGGCGACGCGACGCGACGGTGATCAGCCAGGCGCGCGGATTATCCGGTACCCCTTCATGAATCCATTGCATGGCCGCGGCCAGCAACGCCTCCTGGACCGCGTCCTCGGCCAGGTCGAAGTGGCCGTACCGCCGCACGAGCGCGCCCAGGGCCTGCGGCGCCAGTTCGCGCAGCAGACCCTCGAAACTCACGGCGGTCACATGTCCTCAACGCCTTCGAGGACGGGACGGACGTCGACATACCACTCGCGGCCGAGGTCCGCGTGCTCCGGGTGGGGCGTCCGGGCGAGCTTCGCGGCGATCTCGGTGGCGCGGTCGAAGCTGTCGCACTCGACGATGGTGTACCCGGCGAGCACCTCCTGCGTCTCCGGGTATGGCCCGTCGGTGACCACTGGAACGCCTTCGCGCAACTGGATCCGGCGGGTGTGCACGGGCGCGGCCAGCCCCCGGGCGTCGACGAACTCGCCCGAGTCGACAAGTTCCTGGTTCCACTTGCCCATGAACTCGTGCATCGCCCCGATCTCCTCCGGCGTCCAAGCCGGGCTGTCGCCCGCGGGCTTGCCGGTGAGCACGTCGTAGTCGCGCTGCGAACCGGCCATCATGATCATATACTTCACGATCCCACTCCTTCTCTCGAGAAACTTCACCCGAGACGTCGGGGCCGCGGGCTCCCACCGGACATCCGCCGGAAGATTTTATCGGCGATCTTGGCTCAAGGCGCCTACCATGCGATCTACGCCCTCGGTGATCAGCTCGGGGGAGGCGGCGATGTTCATCCGCACGTGGCCCTCCCCGCCATCGCCAAAGGCCTCCCCCGGGTTCAGGGCGACCCGGCCCCGCTCCAGGAAGACGTCCGCGGCGACACCGTCCAGACCAAGACCGCGGCAGTCGAGCCACGCCAGGTACGAGGCGGCCGGGGGCCGGTAACCGATCCCGGGCAGGCGCTCGGCCAGCAGGTTCCCAAGCAACTCCCGGTTGGCGGAAAGCTCGCCGAGCAGGGTGTCGAGCCACTCGCGCCCGCGGCGCAGGGCGGCGGTGTGCGCGATCACGCCCACGTGGCTGACGCCGTGGCTCACCTCCTCAGGCATCTGCGCCAGTCGATCAACCGAGCCGGCGCCCGTTCCGGCGATGGCCAAGGCCGCCTTGAGTCCCGCGAGGTTCCAGCCCTTGGAGGCCGACATCACCGCGAAACCGTTGTCCGACACGGAAAGGTAGGGGGTGAACCGCGACCCCGGCAGCACGAGCGGGGCGTGGATCTCGTCGGCGACGACGGTGACGCCGTGGGCCGCGGCGAGCTCGGCGACGGCGGTCAGTTCGTCGGGCGTGTGCGTGGTCCCGGTCGGGTTGTGCGGGTTGCACAGCAGGTAGGCCTGGGCGGTCTGGAAGGCGTCGCGCAGGCGGTCGAGATCGATCCGGCCGTCCCCGGACAGCGGTGCCGTGACGACCCGGCGGTCCATGTGCTCCACGAACATGTAGAAAGGTGGATAGACGGGCGGGTTGACCACGACCCCGTCACCCGGCTCGGTCACCAGCTTGAGAAGCTCGACGACGCCCAGCATCACATCGGGGACCATCGACATGCGCGCGGGATCGGCGGCCCATCCCCAGCGGTCGAGTGCGAAGTCGGCGAGCGCGAGCGCATAGGCGTTACCGCGCGGGTAACCGGTGTCGCCCCGGTCCAGGGCGTCGGCCACCGCCTCGCGCACGGCCGGGGCGACGGGGGCGTCCATCTCCGCGACCCACATCGGCAGCACGTCCTCCGGGTATGCCCGCCACTTCATGCTGGTACGCCGCTGAAGATCCGAAAGTTTAAGGTTCAGAAGCCTCACGAACCCCACGCTAGACCGATCTGAGGTATTTCTTGGAAACAGTCACACAAGTTGGGCGGCATGCGTCATAACGGGTGTTGGACCCCATTCAAGGAGGATGAAGATGAGTGAAGGTGTGAAGACGGTGCTGTTCCCGGTGCGGGACGTCGAGGCCGCCAAGGCGGTCTTCAACGCACTGCTCGACGGCCTGGAGCCGATCGCGGACGCGGCCTATTACGTGGGCTGGAACATCGAGGGTCAGGACATCGGCCTGGTACCCAACGGCCACAAGGCGGGCATGACCGGGGCGACCGTGTACTTCGTGGTCGATGACATCAATGCCACCATGAAGGCCATGCTCGACGCCGGGGCCCAGGCCAACGAGGACGTCCGGGACGTGGGCGGCGGCAAGTTGGTCGCCACGATCAAGGACCCCGACGGCAACGTGATCGGTATTACGCAGAACCCTTAGTTAGTGGTCCTGTGCGAGCGCGCTAAGGTAGGAATGCGCCCAGCGCCGCACATCGTGGGTATGGAGGTGGCGCCGCATGGCGCGCATGCGCCTTCGGTTGTCGACCGGATCGGCCTCGAGCGCGCGCAGCAGCGTCCCCTTCATGCCGTCGAGATCGTGCGGGTTGACCTGATAGGCCTGGCGCAGCTCGGCGGCGGCGCCGCAGAACTCGCTGAGCACCAAGGCGCCGTTGCCGTCGACGCGGGCCGCGACGTACTCCTTGGCGATCAGGTTCATGCCGTCGCGCAGCGGGGTCACCGCCATGACGTCGGCGGCGAGGTAGAGCGCGGTCAGCTCGGCGGGTTTGATCGCCTGGTGCAGGTAGTGCACGGCGGCGAGCCCGACCCGGCCGAAGTCGCCGTTGATCCGGGCCACCTCCCGTTCGATCCGCTCGGCCAGCAGGCGGTACTGCCCCTCCCGTTGCCGGCTCGGGACGGCGACCTGGACCATGACCGTGTCCGGCACTTTGATCCGCCCGTCGGCCAGCAACTCGCGATAGGCCTTGAGCCGCTGCTCGATGCCCTTGATGTAGTCGAGGCGGTCGACGCCGAGCACCACCCGGTCCGGACTGCCCAGGTCGGCCCGCAGCTGGCGGGCGCGCTCCCGCGCCTCGCAACGGTCGGCCAGCGCCTCGATCTCCTCGACGTCGATGGAGATGGGGAAGGCGCCGGTGCGTACATTCCTTCCCTCGTAAGGGATGTCCCGCTTGGTCGTGGGCAGGTCGAGCAGGTGTGAGGCGAGCCAGGCGAAGTTGCGCGCGGCGCCCGGCCGCTGGAAGCCCACGAGGTCGGCCCCGAGCAACCCTTCGATCAGCTCGACCCGCCGGGGCAGTTGCACGAACAGCTCACCGGGCGGGAAGGGGATGTGCATGAAAAACCCTATGCGCAGATCGGGTCTGAGTTTGCGCAGCATCGCCGGTACCAGCTGAAGATGGTAATCCTGTACCCACACGACCGCGTCTCGGTCGGCCACCCGCGCGGTCACGTCGGCGAAGCGCTGATTGAGCCGGTGATACGCCTCCCACCAACGCCGGTGATAGACGGGTTGCTCCACGGCGTCGTGGTAGAGCGGCCAGAGGGTGGCGTTGGCGAACCCCTCGTAATAGTCGGCGTGGTCCTCGGCCGACATCGGGACGGAGTGCATGCGCAGCCCCTCCATCTCGAGCATCGTGGAGGCCGGCTCGCCGAGGGCGCCGGTCCATCCAACCCAGACGGCCGCCTCGTCGCGGACCACCGGATGCAGGGCTCGCACCAGGCCCCCGTTGCTTCGGCGCCACGCGGTCGCGCCATCCGCGGCCACGGTTTCATCAATGGGTAGCCGGTTTGAGACCACCACCAACGATCTCGACAGCATCGACTTTCCGTTCCGGGACATCGAGGCTACATCCCTTAATCCGGCACTGCTGCGGCTCTTCTTAGCACATCACAGTTACTGGGTTGTTACACAACGCTAGTGTTGGGCTAAAAGGTGCCAACCTCATTGACACCCACGTGATACCTAGGATGCGAGGGTGGCTTTTTACTCAAAAGTAACTCACAATCGGTTCGCCTCGTCCGAACACACGCGTGGCCCGTGGGACGAACGCTCGCAGCACGCCGGCCCACCCGCCGCGCTACTGGGCCGTGCCGTCGAGAGACTCGCCGCTCCAAACATGAGGGTTGCCCGCATCACCTACGACATAAACCGTCCCGTGCCCATCGCCGAGCTGACCGTCACCGCTTCCGTGGTGCGCCAAGGCCGGAGCGTGTCCCTCATCGAGGCCGCCATCGAGCCGTATATGCGTTGCCGTGCTTTGCTTATCCGGGAAGCGGAGGGTGCGGCGCCGTCTATTGCCCACTCTCCATTGCTTTTTCATGATGCGGTACCCAAAGAGTTCTTCCCTGTCCCCTATGCCGTCGGTTATCACACGTCGATGGAGGTTCGCTTCGCCGAGGGCTCGTTCGTGGAGCCGGGCCCGGCGACCTGCTGGATGCGCGCCAGGATGCCCCTGGTCGAGGGCGAGGCGATGAGCCCGTTGTGCCGCGTGCTCATCGCCGCCGACTCGGGCAACGGCGTGAGCAACGTCCTCGACTTCGCCAAGCACGTCTTCATCAATGCCGACCTGACCGTCCACCTTGTCCGGTACCCGGTGGGGGAGTGGGTGTGCCTGCAAGCGGCCACGTCGGTGGACAGCTACGGCATCGGCCTGGCCGATACCGCCCTGTACGACGAGGAGGGCCGGATCGGAAGAGCGGCCCAGAGCCTGTTCGTCAACCCTCGATGATCATGAATATAATCTGATGCATGGGAGCTCTGCATGTCTTGGCGGCGTTCACGCTGCTGTTATCGCCCGCGGGATTTGGTGCGCAGGCGACCATCTGCAACCGCTACTGCGACGGGCGCGACCCGGCCCTGGCCCCCGGCGAGCGCGTACCGGTCACGGCCACCGTCTGGGGGCGCCAGATCGTGTTGCACCTCAACGACAACGACGCGATGGGGTGGGGGGCGGTGGAGAACGGCAACCCGGGCGACCGGGTGTGGCTGGACCGCTCCTTCGACGGCGGGCGAAGCTGGGAGGGCCTGCTCGGTCAGACCGCGATCCCGGCCGGGCGGCGCGGCTGGCGCACGACGCAGTACAACAACGACGACTGGGCCAACCGCGGCGTCGGGGCCCTGCGGGCCTGCGGCAAGGCCGGGGACAGACCCGAGATAGCTTGTACCGCTTGGGCCCGCACCACCTGGAACGCGTGGAGCCGGCCGACCGCCGCCGCCACCGGCCTGATGATGTTCTACAACCAGACCTCCGGGCTCTTCGACACCACCGGTTGGTGGAACTCGGCCAACGCGCTCACCGCGATCATCGACAACATCCGGCTCACCGGCATGCCGTCGTACCGGTACGCCATTTCCAACACCCACGACCGGATCGGCGTTTTCACCAACAGTTTCATCGATGACACCGGCTGGTGGGCGATGGCCTGGATCGCCGCCTACGACGTGACCGGCGAAAGCCGTTACCTGACAACGGCTCGCGTGGGAGCCGACTACATGGCCCGCTACTGGGACGGTGTCTGCGGCGGCGGCGTGTGGTGGAGCACCGCCCGGACGTACAAGAACGCCATCTCCAACAGTCTCTATATCCAGGTCAATGCCGCTCTGCACAACCGGATCCCGGGTGACAGCCTGTATCTTTCGCGCGCTCGTTCCGGCTGGAGCTGGTTTCTTGGTACCAGAATGATCAACGCGTCGAACCTCGTCAACGACGGCATCAATCTGAGCACCTGCACCAACAACGGCGATACCGTCTGGTCCTACAACCAGGGCGTCCTGCTCGCCGCCCTGACCGAGCTGTGGCGCGCCACCGGCGACGGCACGCTGCTGACCACCGCCCGCCGGATCGCCACCGCCGCCACGACCACCAGCCTGTTGCACGCCAACGGGATCCTGCGCGATCCGTGCGAGTCGGGCGACTGCGGCGCCGACGGCCCATCCTTCAAGGGCGCCCATGTGCGCGGCCTGGCCCGGCTCAACGCCGCCCTGCCCGACCGTCCTTTCACGACATACCTACAACAGCAGGCCAACACCGCCTACGCCGCCGACCGCACGCCGCTTGACACCTATGGCCTGCGCTGGGCCGGACCGGTCGACAAGGTCGACGCGGCCCGCCAGCACAGCGCGGTCGACCTCCAGAACGCCGTCCTCAGCTGAGCTCGGCCCAACGTGCCCGTCGCAAGATCGTTTGATCCAGCATTATCCGGGAAAATGCTCCCTCAAATCGTTGGGAAGCAGCACTTTCCCCGAAAATGCTGCATCAAACGATCAGTTGCCCATATGGGTGCAGAGCCAGCGCGGGACAAATCTATGTAAAGGATCCGCGCCGGGCATCGACTGAGATCGTTTGATTGCGTAATCAGAAGGCTATGCGACTTAGAGTCTTCATAGCGACCGTAGCGCTGGCCGCCTCGCCCCTCCTGGCGACGGACGCTCAGGCGGCGGTCACCGGCAGCGCTGCTTGCACCGAGGCCGGGATAACGTGGCGGGCCAATTATTCAATCGCGCCAACGATTTACGGCGATGCTCTCACCGTGACCGGGCTGCGGCGCATCGCCGGCGGTGCGGACACCGACGCGGGCGGGCTGACCTGGGAGCTGAGGTACGACAACGTCCCCGGAGCCTATCCCCCGGCGGGCACCAACCCGCCCTCGTACCAAAGCGTCCGCGGCACCCTCACCGCGATCGCACGCCCGATCGTCGTCTACCTCTCGCCGAGGCTGCTCACCCCAGACGGTTCGTGCGTCATCTACACAGCGCCTTTTGGAGGGGCCACAGCAGTCCCACGAATCGGCGTGCTCGGCGACGACCTGCTGCACCAGCTCAACGACTCGAACTACAACGCCACCGCCATCCAGGGTTACGTCGAGGGAAACCTGGCCAAGCTCGGCGTCAGGGCCGAGGTGGAAGGGGTGATCGGGCGCCGCTGGACCGACAACAGCGACTTCCGTGGCCTGCTCGAGCATGACCCACAGGGTTTCGTGGTGGCCCTCGGCATGAACGACGCGCTCTACGTCGGGGCGGGCGCCACGCCGGCCGACCGGGACGCGCGCGTCAATGAGGTCTACGCCAACCTGGGCCGCGTCGCCGATGAGCTGTCGCAGCGCGGCGGGTGCGTCGTGGCCGTGACCGCGCCGGAGAACGCGAGCAGCCGCGACCCCGACTACGCCGACGCGGCCCGCCGGGTCAACGACTGGATCAGGTTCACCGCCGCGACGAACGCCACCGACTCGTGGGAGATGGTCGACTTCGGCGCGGACGCGCGCACCCACGGCGCGACAGGCACGCAGCCGTGGTTCGCGGGGGACAACCTGACTCTCAACCCCGCCGGCAAGCTGGTCTACACGGCGACGCTCAGCCGGGCCGCGCAGCGCTGCTCCGACTCCGTTGTGCTGCATGGAAAGGCGGGCACGCTCGACGCAGGGCTCCTGGCGGGCAAGAGCAACCTGCCCACGGGCCAGGCCTACTCCACCCGGGCCGTGAGCAACTTCGGCTTCGAGCCGGGCAAGGGGCCATGGTTCTCGACGATCGCCGGCGACGGCACTATTTTCGCCATGAACGTGCAGTCCGCCGGGAACGTCTTCCTGCCCAGCGGCGAGGGCATGTCGGTCACCGCGTTCAATCCCGACAGCGGGTCCTTCTCGAATATCCGGTTCAAGACCGATCGCAACAAGGAGGTCCCGGTACGACCGGACGGCACCAAGGTCGGAGCGAACCTGCTCGATGTCGCCACTCTCAACGGCGGCAACGCGGTCATCGTCTCCGGCTCGTTCCCGCACAACGGCCAGGACCCCGAGACGCAGGGGCTGTTCCCGGCCTTCGCGGTGGTAACCAAGGGATCCGACGGTGCGTGGCGCGTGTCCGAGGGGCCCGACGCCAACGGGGACGGGCGGCCGGACTGGCGCAACTCGTGGTCGCCGCGGGAGCTCTATGACGCGACCGTCGCCGCCGATCCGGTGAACGGCCCGGCCATCGCCGACCGGATCTGCCCGGTCAACCCGAACCTGGGCATCCGCTCAGAGTGCACCTGGGCCAGCGAGATGGCGGTCCTGCCCAACTCCAACGACGTCGTGGTCGCGCACTACGCCCCGGGCCGGATCAGCGTGCTGGACCTGACCGGGCCGGACGCGTCCGGGCGGATGAACATCAAGGTGACCGCGAGCTACACCCTCGAGGGCGTCGACGATCCCTCCTGGCCGGACGCACTGTCCTATCCGGACCCACCGCCGGCCGCGTGCCCGCCGCCGCCCTTCGGCCAGACCATCCCGCCCGAGGCCGATCGCAAGATTGGGATCGCGCCACGGGAGGTGCAGGCCGACCCGAGCACGCTTCCCGGTGAGCCGGAACGCTTCGCGCTCAGTTCGGACGCGGGCGCCTACCGCTACTTCATTCCGGAGGGAGAAAACCCGCCGCAGGGATGCGTGCGCAACCAGACCATCGGCGTCGGGATCGTCGAGTTCTCCTACCACCCGACCGCGCCGCCGGATCAGCGGATCCGCGTCGCGTCGGCGCCGTTCATCACCGGCGAGGTGGAGTCGGCGGTCGAGCCGCTCAACGGGTTGAAGGCCATCGCGGGCGGCGGCCCGCTGCACTATGACAAGCAGGGCAACCTGTGGATGCCCACGGGTGACGGCTGGGCCGGGCTCGGCGTCAAGGTCTGGGCGAAGACCGCTCAGGGGCGGCGCTTCTCGCGGCCGGAGTGCTTCGACCCGGCCAAGCCGCTGGGCGATTACGTGACCACCGCGGCCGGAGCGAGACCGTTGTGGGGCAAGGTATGCCGGCCCGACTACAACCTGGTCCAGCCCAAGCTGCTCGGCCCGATCTTCAACCTGGACGAGGACAGGGCCACGGGCAACGTCATCATCACCAGCTGGCCGCACGCGACAACGGTCGCGGTCGATCCCGATGGGAGCGGCAGCGCCATGACGTTCAAGGTCAGCGACCTGACCGGTCTTATGGCGCAAGGGGTTACGCGCCGCACCGTGGAGGGGCCGTGCGCCAACGATCCCACCCAGCGCTGCACCGGCGGGCCGAGGCTGGCGGCGATGCAGGGCCCGATCGACGCGTCGAGCCGGCTGTGGGCCTTCGTCATGCAGGAGGTACCGGGTGAGCTCAAGCGCGACCATCCGGAGATGCTGATGCGCGCCTTGGACCAGTGGGCCTACTCCGTCGACTTAGGACGGTTGCTGGGCCGGGAACCGTTGCGCCTGACCGCGAAACCCGGCGGATCCAGCACCGTGCAGGCGGAGGTCACGCAGACCACCTCGACCACGCAGCGCCCCGGCCAGTTCGCCGTCGCCGACGTCGAGTCGGCCGCGCCGCTGGCCAGCTGCTGGCCGGCGGCCGCGACGTGCACCGACCCCGCAAGCGGGGTCGACGGTGGATACGCTCTGGTCAGCCCGCCATCTTTTTCCGAGTACCGGATCACGGTGCCCAAGTCCGGAACGTATCAGGTGAAGTTCCGGGCGGCCGACCGTCTCGGCAATGGCGTCCAGGCCAGGATCCGGGTGAGCGTCAACGGCTCCACTTTGGACAGCTCCATCGCGACCAGCGGCTACTCCGAAGTGACCGGTCCGACCCTCACCCTGCCCGCCGGCACCCACATCCTGCGCCTGTCGGCGCCGGACGCCGCTTCGTCGGGCTGGCACCTCGACTGGATGCGGTTCACCCGAAGTTGACCACGTCCTGGCGAGCCAAGTGCTGCTGGGCCTGCTGACCGCGGGCCCGCAGCACCTGACCGACGGGGGCCGGGCCGCCCTGCGTACGAATCGAGGTATTCGGGTATCGCGGTTGAATGCCCCTGCCCATCGAGGATTACGCGGTCATCGGCGACACCCAGACCGCCGCGCTGGTCGGCATCGACGGCTCGGTCGACTGGCTTTGCCTACCCCGCTTCGACTCCGGAGCCATCTTCGCCGCCCTGCTCGGCGACGCGTCGCACGGCCGGTGGCGGCTGACCCCGGCCTCGCCAGTGCGGGCGACCCGGCGGCGCTACCGCGGCGAGACCATGGTGCTGGAGACCACGTTCGAAACGGATGAAGGCGAGGTCCGGGTCGTCGACTTCATGCCCTTACGCGGGGACGAGGCCGACATCGTCCGCATTGTTCAAGGTGTACGGGGCAGAGTCCCGATGCGGATGGAGCTGACCCTGCGGTTCGACTACGGGCACATCTTGCCGTGGGTGCGCCGGACGGACTCGGGCATCGTGGCGGTCGCCGGGCCGGATGCGGTATGGGTACACACGCCGGTGCCCCTGCGCGGCGACAACTACACCACGGTGGCGGAGTTCAGTGTGGAGGAGGGATTCCACGCGCCCTTCGTGCTCACCTGGCGCCCGTCGCACCTGCCGTTCACCCAGCCGATCGATCCCATGGTGGCCTTGGAGGGTACGGAGGCCTTCTGGCTGGACTGGATCGGCCGGTGCACCTACCAGGGGCGGTGGAGCGAAGCGGTGCGGCGATCCTTGCTGACGCTGAAGACACTGACCTACGCCCCGACCGGTGGCGTGGTCGCCGCCGTGACCACCTCGCTGCCCGAAGCCCTTGGGGGCGTTCGCAACTGGGACTACCGCTACTGCTGGCTGCGCGACGCCACCATGACGTTGCAGGCGCTTGTCTACTCCGGATACGTCGATGAGGCCCGCGCCTGGCGGCACTGGCTGCTGCGCGCCATCGCCGGCGACCCCGCCGAACTGCAGATCATGTACGGCGTGGCCGGCGAGCGGCGGCTCGACGAGCGCATCGCCGGCTGGTTGCCCGGCTACTGCGGTGTACCGGTACGCATCGGCAACGCCGCCGCCAACCAGTTCCAATTGGACGTCTACGGCGAGGTCATGGACGCGCTGCACCAGGCGCGCAAGGCCGGGCTCGAACCGGACCGGCCGGCGTGGGATCTCGAGCTGGCCTTGATGGGGTTCGTCGAGAAGAACTGGCGGTCGCCGGATGAGGGAATCTGGGAGGTACGCGGCGGCAAGCGGCACTTCACCCACTCCAAGATGATGGCCTGGGTCGCCGCCGACCGGGCGGTGAAAGCGGTGGAGCAGTTCGGCCTCGACGGTCCGGTCTCGCGCTGGCGCGAGTTGCGTGACGACATCCGCGCCGACATCATGGAGCATGGGTTTGACAAGCGCCGCAACACTTTCACCCAGTTCTACGGCTCGCGCGAGCTTGACGCCTCGCTGCTCATGATGCCGCTTGTAGGCTTCTTGCCGGCGTCTTCGCCCTATGTGGCCGGAACCGTTGCGGCCATTGAGAAAGAGCTCTGCGACGCCGATGGCTTCGTGCGGCGGTACACCCAGGCGGGGTTGCGCGCGGAGTCCAACGTGGACGGACTTCCGGCCGGGGAAGGCGCCTTCCTCGCCTGCGGCTTCTGGCTCGCCCAGAACTACGCCCTCGCCGGCCGCCACGACGACGCCAACCGCGCCTTCGAACAGCTGCTCGCCCTGCGCAACGACGTCGGGCTGCTCGCCGAGGAGTACGACACAAAAGCGCGCCGCTTCACCGGCAACTTCCCCCAGGCTTTCAGCCACGTACCGTTGATCGACACCGCCCGCAACCTGCAGACCGGCCAAGACCCCCGCATCGAAAAATGATCCCAAAGAGGTTACTCTTATCTGTCGATGGACTGGCTTGCCGGCGCCAACGACAGGGGCGATCATGGTTACGAAGTCATCGCGCGGGCGAGCCCTGATCCGGTGGACCGCAGTTGCCTCTGCCTTGGTTCTCATCTTGGCGGTCGCGGTGTCGCCCTTCGCCCTTGACTTCTTCCGTGGCGGTGACACCGATTGGCAGCGCCGCAGTGTCATCGGGCAGACCTACGGCGCGATCTCCGCCCTCGTTGCCGCGCTTGCCCTGGGCGCCATCGCAGTGTCCGTGTTCTTCCAGTGGCAGGAGACCCGGGCCAACAAGGAGTTCGCTC